>Ga0153923_100142_pt1 | contig 33415 bp, 32 predicted proteins | sample TSNJ007MetaG_FD_104682 | JGI IMG/M metagenome (GOLD analysis project Ga0153923, IMG submission 104682) | Attine ant fungus gardens microbial communities from New Jersey, USA - TSNJ007 MetaG | ecosystem: Host-associated > Fungi > Mycelium > Unclassified | place: USA: New Jersey, Brendon T. Byrne...
GAACTGGGTTGTTTCGTGATCTGGAGACCGGTACTGAAACCATACTAGAACCTGGAATGGCTTTCGCTTTCCCACCGGATCGAGGACACGAATATTATCCTACCTCACATGAACCATGGCATGTCGGTTTCATCGGAATCGAAGGGAGTCAGTCGCAAGGAATGCTGGAGGGGATTGGCCTTCTCCCTTCTCTCCCCTATCATCCTGCTCATTTTGAACAATGTTGGGAGGAAATCGGAAAGATCTGGCATACGGTGAACAATCAGACGGCTAGTCGTCAAGACGAGCAAGGGATGGAGGATCTATCTATAACCCTATATAGATTACTTCTGATGTTACGTCGTTCTGAATCCATACACTCCTCAGGCAGTCGTTTAGAACTTGAGTCTGTGCGTAATGAAGCGTTGGCTAAAGCGGTTGAACTTATTAACGAACATTATACTGAGCCACTCCTTATCTCCAATCTAGCTGCTGCTGTGGGGTATTCCGTCCAGCATTTCCAGCGTCTATTCGTACAGGAATATGCCGTAACTCCACATAAGTATCTACAGAATCTGCGACTAGAACGTGCGATACAGTTAATGACAGAGAATGCTGATATTCTCGTTCAGGATATTGCGATTCAACTGGGAATGGAGACGAATTATTTTATCCGAATCTTCCGAAATACTTATGGCTGTACACCTGGGGTGATGAAGCTTCGGCTTTTAGAGGGTGAACAAAAAAGATAACGAAATCCAAAGGGATATCGTTATCTTTTCATTTAAATATAGGATGAAGTTAATCCCGCAGCAATTCGTCCCTCACTTCGGTCAGTACGAATCCAAGTAGGTTCCTACCCCGCCATTTTACGGGATTCTCCGCATCCGGATTGGACTGGCTCATACCTATTCCCCAAATGCGATCCTGTGGGCTAGCTTCGACGAGAATACGGTTTTTCGTTGACTTGAGGTATTCGCCAAGCTTCGGATTCTGCGAAAATTTGGCTATATTTCCTCTTTTGACAATATCATAGCATTCTTTATCCCAAGTGTCATTTTCGAAGTTTCTTACTGCACGCCCGTAGGCTTTCATCTCCTTGGGATGCTTAGCTTTAAGGATCGCGTCCAACATATCGTCATCTCCAAACAGTCTTGCTTTCTCGGACATCATAAACTGCTCGACACAGGAATACTCGATCCCCTCTACCACGAAAGGACTCATCCACCATTGGCTGAAGCAGCTTTTGTCGACGCCGTCGTGCTTTGGCGGTGTATGGCCCCAGAAGAACACAAACTTGAACGTTTTGCCCGCGATATAAGCTTTTCTTAACTGCTCGATATTGTATATCATTGATATTCCTCCATATTTCTCCGATATAAGCGGGAAGGACGGTGTCCCGCATTTTCAGTATAATGATCGGTCTCCGCTACGAGATCCGCTACTTTACGCCGGAATGCGGCTTTCAACAGCTCTTTGTCTAAGATCACCTCATAAACCTGCTGCAGATCCGTCAAAGTGAAGAGATCCGGCATCAAGTTTAGCGCAATATCGGTGTAATTCACTTTTCCCCGCAGTCTCTCAATAGCGCAAGCTATAATCTTCGCATGATCAAAAGCCAATCCGTCATTTGATACAATGGAGTAAGCGGTTGACGTAGAGGCCGACTTTGATGTCATCGTCCGACCCACAACTGCCGTAAACTCTTCTTCATCGCTACTTAACTTGAGCTCGTATTCCTTCGTTTTCACATACCCATCCTCAATAATCTCTTTCCGCTCGCGCAGAAGCCGATAGGTTACCTTGAACCAGGCAGCATGGACAGCGTCATCTCCTGCTTTCAGCTGTACCTGATCACTGTTGATTAAGGCCATGTAGCTGCAGCTCATCACCCAGGTACGAGGGTCCCTTCCAACATCGCTGAAGGTGTACAACTGCTCCAAATAAACGTCATCCACACCGGTTTCCTCACTCAGCTCCCTCACCGCCGCCTGCTCTGTCGTCTCGTCCGGCCGGACGAAGCCGCCTGGAAGTGCCCAATTGCCCAGGAACGGGTGACCTCCCCGCTGAATGAGCAGAATTCGCAGCTCTTTTTCCGGAAGCTTGCGGTAGCTGTCCGCCTCCGTGTTCGTAACGGTGAAAATGACCATGTCCGCCGCCACCGAAGGCCGCTCGAAATCCCCGGCATGGTACTGCTCTAAAAATTGACGTTCCGTAAGTCCATCGCGATCCAACATATTCATGTATCCTTGCCTCCTTTGTTCTTTATTCTAGCCATTCAACTCTCCGAAATAGTTCCGGTAGGGCTCGAACTTTGCCAAGACCTCACTTACTTTGTGCATTCGTTCCTCTAGGTTTCCTCGCAACGTGATATAGGGAATCCGCCGCTCTTTCAAATCGGCAATGATTTGCTTATGAAAAATATGCCGCTTCTGATCCCCACTACGGTCCCATGTATTCTCATAAGGAATATCATCGTCACACAGGAAAAACAGATCGTAGCGCTGCGCGTTTTCTAATGCGATCCGGGCTAAGCATTCAGGAGCCCGGCCGTGGTAATCCAAAGCAAACATATATGTGGTAATTGCATTGGTATCGACAAAGAGATATCGGTTAGCTTCCAGCATCGCCTGCTCCTCACGTTCGATATGTCCCAAAGCGATCTCATCGAACGCTTCTAGGCTGATTCTACGATCCACTTGATGCTCGGTCCAGTAATCACGCCCATATTCGCTCGCAAAGGTTGTGCGATACCGCTGCGCCAGCGCTTCGGTGATTGTAGATTTGCCAGTCGACATCGCTCCCACAAAAACCACTTTCGTGATTAACCCCCTATACACGACATCACTTACAAATCTGCGATATTTATAAGGGTCGGCACGTACCATCGTGGCCGAAATCGGCACCCGCTCACGGGCTTCATCCACCCGCCGGTCCACCGCGCCTAATGCGACACTCATATGCTCACCGTAAAACTCACTAGAGTAAAAATGCGTCACTTTCTCGCCCTTCAGCAGCCCTAGAATATACTGCTCCTCTCGAATCTCATGCTCCCGATCGTTCGAATACCCGTCTGGACCGTCCCAAGCTTCGATTACCCGGACCGTCGGATAGAGCTTGCGGATCCAGTTCGCCCGGATATGAAGCGGAATCGGGGTCACCGTCGTTTCGTAGATTACCACAATCAATTCGTCGACCTCTTGCAACGCCGTCTCTATCATGAATTGATGACCTTTATGCAACGGGGCAAACTTCCCCAGTGTTAATCCAAGCGTCTTCATACCGATACCTCCTTAGCCCCTTTATTCCAATTGTAATAGCCGTATGCCGCGTTAATCAGATATGCACTCCACATGACGATCATTAGCACCCCTTCGCTACTGCCTTCCAGCATCCGAATTACCCACAACAACACCGTAAATATATTCAATACAATGTAGACCAGCCATTGTTCCTTAAATCTTCTGACCATTAAAAAGGTAGCCACAATGGATAATACCGTTGTAATAGCATCTATATAAGGCGAGTTCTGCCCTGGGATGAACGATAGCCCGATTCCCAGTAACAGGCAGCCTATTATGCAGACCGCTCCAACAAGGAACAGCCACTTAAGATCCATCTGTCGCATGGATAGTTTGCCGTCTTGGCGGTTGTTTTTCCACATATAGAAGCCAATGACATTCATAGGTACAAAGAATAACAAATTCAGCATGACCTCTCCAAACAAACCGTTTATATAAGCCAAGTACGCGTAACCAACGGTATTGTACATTCCGAAAACATAACTCATCAGGTTTCCTTTCGCCGCGAGCACCACACACAGCACCCCGGTGATAAAGACCGTAAATCCGAATAAGGAATCTTTAGAAATAACCGTAAACGCAACAGCAATAGAGGTAAATAAAACTAGCCAGACGATTTCAAACAGATTCCAACCACCCCATGTTTTATTCACTTTCATCCGCTCCCTTTCATTAAATTTCCTAATCTTCACCATTCAGTTTGTTGTTAGTAACTTTTTGATAATAACAATTTGTTAATATCAAATATAGCAAAAAGGCGAGGAAGATGCAATAAAAAGGTGAGAATAATTTCCAACTTAAGTTTGGACCCAGTCCATGGTCGGTATCCTCTTCCTTAGCATAAGCATATTTCTAGAATCAGCTAACGGTACTTATTCTTGACAATGATTTCTGGCAAGAATATACGCTGACAAAGGAAAAAACCCGCGATTTACGCGGGTTGGCGTTCGAACATGTATTTGTCATCCAGCTACTTCTTCTTCTCTGCTACTACGCTCGAATTATTGCCCACGGGCGTAATTCTTATAGAAATTTGTTACAGCTTAATTAAAAGCTTTATCGGCTGTGGAGTTTGGAGAACATTCTTGCAGATTGTGTTCCCGCTGCTTATGCCGGTGATTGCCACAGTAGCGATTTTAAATACGCTACATTTTCATGCAAAAATATATCATTAACGGCATCACGTCCGGTTCGTTAAAGGGATAGGGAGTTAGCTCTAGCTCTTCTTTCTGCAATCAGTTTTTTCAATGAATAATTTATCTCTCTATATAACAGGCGCTATTTCATTTTTTCCTTCTTAGTATCCTACTCTTTTTTTTGCATGGATCGTAACGGTAATCGGCATATCGGCTTCTGCGTAAATTGATCGTAAGTACTTGGGTGGATGGGTTGCGCAAGATGAAATAACGAATAGTTTCCCCATCAGCGATTGAGTCGCCTGGAATACCTAAAATAGCGTCAACTATTATATTTGTGCTTGTCTGTTTTATAATTTTTAAACCCAACACTCTGCTAGGCAATCCCCCCGTATCTGCATCAGGAGAGTAAAGACGTCCTCGAATGTTTTTAAAACCTGCGGAGCAAATCATGCGATTTGCGTACACATTGTTCCAAAATTGGCGGTAATACCGAAAAATTTTGATTCGGGTCGAGAATCGCAAGGGAAGTCTGTAGTAATCAAAATCACCGATTCGAATCGGTGGACTGTTTAGATCATACGAAAAGACTACTTTCTCCCATGCCTTTTCCGCATTCTGAATAAATGCCATAAGTCGTTTTCTCGAAACCATGCCGTCCCCCTCCTTATCGCTCTTCCATTGCATACTATGTATGTTACCTTATGGAAGGCACGGCAAGAATGGATCCTCGTATTTCATGATTTTTCATTTCATGATGTTTGCCGGCTCATAAGTAAAAACCTTATTTTTGAGACAGCAACTTGTAGCAAGGAACGATTACTGCTCGCACTTCACGCATTACAATCTTCGTTGTCAAGGAGCAAATGAAGATGATAGCGGATATCCGAGCATTGAAAAATAAAACAGATTTCATCCTTGTATACCTACATTTCGGGAGAGAATATCGATCATTTCCATGCAAGCTGCAGCACACAAAAAAAACGCGACTAAACCGTTCCTACCGGCAGCCGCGTCATTTCTTGCTAAGTAATTTTCTTATCGTTCTAGCAGTAAATCTAAATCCCGAAAGCCTGGAGTGCTTTTTCGATGAAATGTCCAAACGTACCTTTCCGGTAAAGCATATGTTGCAGATAACTGAATTTTCAAGGAGGGAAGCATATTGAATAAGAAAAGAAAACGTCAACTCCCCGTTCGCAAACAGCAAAACGAATTTATAACACCTGCAATTTTAAGACGAACGATACGAAATGTGCTGCCCTTCTATCGCGAAATCGTGCGCAATCCAGCATACTCAGCTGCATGGGTACAAGCGGTGAATACGATTGATTTTGTGCAGATGGAAAGACTGTTTCAAAAGGTAAGCCATGCCCCAATTGCAGAATTGGGATCAGGGTACAGTTTCGGCTTTCGTACACCTATGCGGGATCGACTATACGTCAACGGTTTTTTTCTTGACCCCGCTCAAAGTAAGTATAAAGTGGGAGAACATCTCGTAGTAGTACAAGCTATTCTTCCCTTATACCTCAGGTTGGCGACTGATATTCCATTTGCAACGCGTGTCACTGCCGCAATTAATTCAGGTAATACGACAAGACTGAACAATTTAATTCGTGGATTAATACGCTCCCGTTTTTTACTAACTATCAGAGCACAAGATTCAGGATTCAGAATCAGCTTTAGATTTCCGATCAGTCGCAAAATATATACTAATTACATCTTACTAGGAATGGGCTAGTTAGTTGTGAAGACTGCCGGCTTTCACTGGTGGCAGCAACTGATTGAACTACTCGCGACTAGAGTGGCAAGATTCCTAAGTACGGGAGACTAACGTTTCTACTTCGCCGCTTCCGCCAACCATGCTTGCATAACCGGTGATTCGGCCCGATTTAAACGTAGGGCAATTTCGGTATTAACCTCATCCGGCGGCATGACTTCGACAAGGACACATACTGACTCTCGCAGCTGATTCATGGCAAACATGCCTTCATCATCAAGCATTTTCATTGCCAGCTCCATGGCCTTCAGCCTCAAATCAAACTCGCGATTCCCTTCGTCATTCTCAAGATCCGCTATGAAAGGACGCTCGATGAATCGTTGTTTAACGTGATCGAAGTTCTCATCCCCGAAACAACAATAGGGTGAATCGGCATAGGACCATTTGATGAGTTCAGCAATTGTCGATCCCGGTGTTTCACTTTCGTCTCCTTGTCTGGTCGATTCCATCTCCAAAGCTTCCCACGACCAGGCGGAGATGCTAGGCGCATGTCCCTCGCCAGTAGTATATAGCGTACAGTAATAATAATGTTCGCCATTTTCAAAAAGAGCACGAAATGACTTTCTGGCAGCAGCGGCGATTTCTATCGCCAGCGTCTCTATTTCTTGCATCGGCTTCATGATAATGGCCCTCCTTTCCATTAGTCGATCAGCTCAGGTTATTTAAGAACGCTCGTCAATCAGACGTTCTAGAAATTCCGCAAACGTTGAAGCATACTTGTCGATCAAATCATTCATGAGATCATAACACATGATCGGAAATTCCCCCTGTTTATCTCTAGTAGACGTATCAAAAAAATAAAGCTCGTCGCTATCCGGCACGAACAAGTCCAGTCTGTGGGGAAACCGACCTACCCACCATTCCTCGGCTTTATTCAGTCTATGTATGTAAAGAAGGTCGCCGTCGTAATACTCTCTATGTTCCGGAGCTGCGATCGCTAGAATATTGCCGTCTCCCAACCGGGCATTACCGTAATGAACCAGCCACCAGCGATAAGATGGCGGCAGGCAGAATCCTAATTCCTCTTCAGCTTCTGCTATCCAGCTTTCTTCCGCACCATGGCCAGGAAACCATTTTAAAGCGGAGGTCGTTTTCAGTTTTTCTGCCAAACGCTCATACATAAGTTCGATCCCCTCTCCTTATACATGGGTTTATTGTAAGTTTTGGATATCTCTCCAATCTTCTACAAATGATTATGCGGCGCTTTTCCTGCTACAATGTTATCAGGATGAACGTCAGTTGGCTCATAGTCATTCATACGGAGAAGGATATACTCAATCTCTTCTAATGGCATCTGCAATTTTTGGCTGACTTCATAAAGACCCATGTCTTGCGAAAGTAGTTTCCGTGCTTGATTTAACTTTCCATTTAGCCAATTGTTTTCAAGCATCCATTTTTTCACCAGATCCAGTAGTTGATTATGAGTTTCCTTATCTGCATGCTTATTATATTTAGCGACTGACTCTGACAAATAGTTACAAAGGTGACTGCCTAATACCTCACGTTGCTCATGCTTGGACATCCGTTGGTACTGTTCATAACTTATGCTGATATCTAATTCGAGGGTATGATCCCTGCTATCAAAACGTCTGGATGTTGTTCGACCATAACTTTCAGGTAAAACACGCAATACAAAAAAGATATCATAGGGAAACTTCCATGTATTTGCTAATTCCTCTAAGGGCAGCAGCTCATCTCTCAATTGACCCACACACGTTCCATGTGTATCCAAAGTAAAAACTAGTTTCATACATACCTCCCTCTCCCATACTTAAGGAGTATCCGGATCATCTGTTATTTTCTGAGATCGCTTCGCAGCCTTTCGACAAGAGCCACTGCTCCATAACTTCAAACGCCTGCCCCGCATCCTGTTCATAGAAGACAGCCACCTCTTGCTGGTAAGCATAATTCAATCGTACATAGCCGCCCAGCTGCCGGTAGAACAGGAAACAAGCATAGGCATTCTCAATGGACAAATCCGGCGGAAATTCGTTTTGGCATAAGTCGGCCAGTTCGGGCAGCGTAAGCTGATCCTGTCCTTGTGGCAAACGCAAAAAGTGATGGCTCCGAGTGCCCGTCCACGGTTCATAGTAGATGCTCTCCCCTTGGCTGATTCCATACACCTGACGATATATTTCATCCATCACCAAGGCGTACATCCTTTCGTCTTCCTGCTCCCGTGCCTGCAGGGAAATCGCCTTTACGTGCTCCGCATGCCGAGGTAGCCAGAGCAGCCTAGCTGTCTGGGGATGTACTGCCAGAAAATCACCGTCCACCGTTGTACCTATAACGATACACTCGCCGATCTGTTGCTCACTAATGGGGCTGTTTTCGTCATGCTCCCATAATCCGTACTCGGCAAAAGGTTTAAGCACCTCCGCATCGGGAAGCTGAACATTCAACCACCCTCTGTAAGTCCCTTCACCGAATCGCCGCAAAAACCGGAGGTAGCCCTGTGGATAAACAGTAACGTCTTCCTTCGCAAGTGCTTGGTTTTGGCCGTCAGATAGCGGTTTTGGCTGAGATACGATGTACATAAATACTCCTCCTGTTAACTGAACGATCCTACCTTTTATTGAAAACCCAATTTTGCTAAAGATTGTTGTATTTCCCGGTCTGCTTTACTTTTGAAAGTTGCAAACTCCACTGAAGATAAAGAATTCGTAAGTTTCTGATGGATAAAGGAATCAAAATCGATTGCCGTCTTGAGAATACGAAGCGTGTGCAGCAAAGGTAGTTGCTCCATTCCCGTCAAACGGGTTAAGCCTTTACAATTCCTAATAGAAAGTTCCTCCAGTGCCTTCATTTCCTGGTTAAAGCTGATTTCCTTCAGTTGGATTTGATCCTCAATAACAAGTCTCTTCAGCGCTTGAAAGGCTGTAATATTGGTCAGGTCATGGAAGCCGCGGACTCTAGTAATCTCCAGGTTCTCGATTGTATTCTCTTCAATTTCATGAATGTGCTCCCGGCCTCCAAGCAAAATGCGAAGGTGCTCCAGCTTCCTCAGCCGGTTAATACAATGTAACGGCAGTTTGCTGATCGAATGCAGCGCGAGATAATTCAAGTTCTCCAGATAACCTATAGCATCAAGGTTTTTAACCTTACCCCCTACATGCAATTCCTCCAGATCAGAGAACTCTCTAAAATATTGCAGGTTGAGAGTCTTTTTTATCCGAGATAATGTTTAATTTATTTAGAGAGTGCAACGTATCAATCCCCAGAATTTCCGAATTCTCCAGCTCGTATATGCCTATGCTCAAACTGCGCAGGTGATCCAGCTTCGCCAATGCTTCAGTGTTATGTGCCTGGGTGAGACTATCGAGGTGCAGCATTTTCACATGAGGAATCCGCAAGAGAGTATGACAATCAAAAGACAGCGAATAGTGGGCGTAGAAACGTACTCCGAAATCCTCATTCCAGCGCGCGCAAAGCTCATCCACTTCTTCCAATATGGAGCCATAAAAATCCGGGTGAGAAAATTGAATAATCACTTGGTTACCGTCGTGCAAATCCCGCTCGATCAGATCCCGGTCCAGCAGGGCAGGATTATTGATCAGAATTCTTTTTCTCCATATTTTCCGCATCCATTAATCCTCCTTTTTTGCCATTGATCACAAGCCCGTATTTACTGAAAATCCACGATTTGCTCAAATCGTGAATCGCATCATGGCTTATACGCACAGAAGGCTTTTGCTCTTTCATAGCATCTGCGTCATGCGTCGAGAAGCGAAGCGGCTTTGTCATTTTATTAATAGAGTCTTTTATTTCATCGAAAAACTTATATGTTAACGGCTTATGATCCCTGATATCCTCATAGATATAATACTTCCCGTTTTCATCTTCCAAATCCATTTGAAAGCCTTTAGGAAATGAAAGCAAGATACACGGCAATTCATCCTCTGCCCATTGTCCGTAATAGGGAAAATGGACACCTTCATTTCTCGCAAAAAATCCGGAGCCTTCATTATCAGACGCAACAGAAATGGAATAAACAAAGAATGGGTGACCATCATTCCTTTTTTCCTCTGCCGTAAAATAATGATAAAATGACTGATACGCCTCATACACCTGATTCTGGTCATGCTCTGTCTGGGCATAATTGGTTAGATAAAATTGCGCTTGCTTATGTTCAAAAAGCTTCAAAACGCTTTCAAACTCTTCCGGCCTTAAGAAGAATCTAAGTTTATAAAATCCGCTGTTCTTTAATCTATCCATTTCTTTTCTCTCACCGCCATGTTCTAAAGTGTCATCTCAGATGACTTTAGCCATTTGCTCATGTATTTTCAAAATTCATATTTCGCAAATCGTTCTTTGAGAGTTTCTTCGTGCGGGATCCACTCCCAATCGCTCCATAATGACATTCTTACGAGTTCTGACAGCTTATCTACGGCTTGTGCCGGACTCGTAATGCTAATGAAGTCGTCAAAATCCTCATTGCGGATATCCAACGCTTTCTGCAAATAGTCATCGTTAAGACGCTCTTCTTTAAGTTGTTCATATTCATCCCTCGTCCACTGTTCACAAAAGATTCTTTCGGCCTCAATATCTCCATTCTCGAACAACGACAACTCGAATATTTCCTCATTTATATATCCGGCGGTCATCACTGGCTCCTCGATAAGCCGAGACAGCGTTTTGCCGATCTCCTTCACCGTACCCCATACAAAATAATCATGGAGCACGCTGATCCAGTACTCGTTGCTTTTGCTTACATACATGACAACATTGAACTTTTGAGCCTCAGTATTTGGCTTGCCTAATACTGTGGCATGCCCTTCGCTTAGCTCTCTTAATGCTTCGACAGTCTTATCAAGGTTGTTCGACTTGATATGCAAATTTGCGAATGATCTTCCCACGAGATGGCCTCCTCTAATCGCTTTCTTATTCAGACTGATTCTTATTTATATCCTATAGATTGTATCTAAGTATGTCTCTTATTTCCATTATAGTGATCATTTGTCCTGAGTCTTCCTACTTTTCACCTGAATTTTGGAAATGACCTTTACTAGGGAGAGATACTGTATTGTTGCTTCAAGCTGAGCTAGATCTCGGTAGCACAGTCATGACTGTGGGTTTTGTGTTCTTTATAAAAATCCATTTTTGCATCCCTGAGGTTGATATGCCGTTACTCTATCCTAACTTGGACATATCGTATTATGAGACTTTTCCCAAATAAAAAGCATCTAAGGGGTTGGTTAAATGAATGGTGTTTCCATTATTACCTGTACAAATCGTCAAAATTATTTAAACAACCTACTCCAAAATTACAACAGACAACGATATGCCCAAAAAGAACTCATCATTATTATCAATAACAATGCAATTCCACTATCTCCTTACCAACAGTTAGCTAATAATCACAAAAACATAAAGATATTTCGTAAGCCAGAACATCAAACTCTGGGTTCATGCTTAAACTATGCCGTAACGAAATGCAAATATCATACCATCGCCAAATTCGATGACGACGATTATTATGCCCCTCATTATTTGACAGAAAGTATTCAGACATTAAATAGAACAAATGCTGATATTCTTGGAAAACGAGCTCATTATATGTATTTAAGTGGTTCAAAGACTTTAATCCTTCGTTTCGCGCATGACGAACATCGAACAGTTACCCATCTCCCAGGCGCTACACTCGTCTTCAAACGTAAAGTATTCGATCATGTGAAATTCCCTAATAAAAACGTGGGTGAAGATGATCTCTTTTGCAGCAGAAGCAGAAAGAAAGGTTATAAGGTTTATTCTGCGAGTAAGAATAACTTCGTAGCCATCCGTAGAAAAAACTCTTCAAAGCACACATGGATCATCAGTGATAGCACTTTAATAGCAAACCATAAGATCATCCGTAATATTAAAAATTACAAAGCATTTGTTGGACGCAGTCCAAAGATCAAATTATGAAACGGGCTACAGATTCCACTATTTCTGCTGTATCTATTCTGACCTGTACGAAACGAGCTGACTGTATAAATACACTGTTTGATAACTATCGACGACAAAATTTTAATCTCAAAGAACTTATCGTAATCATAAATAATGATAGTTTGATGATAGATGACTATACAGCTGCTGCAAAAAAACATAAGAATGTGTGGGTTTTTAAAGTACCGGAACATCATTCTCTCGGTTATTGTTTGAATTTTGGTGTTCAATTAGCGAATTATAGTTATATTGCAAAATTTGATGATGACGATTATTACGCTTCCAACTATTTAACTGATAGCATGCAAATACTCCATAAGACTAAAGCAGATATCGTTGGAAAACGGGCTCACTATATGTATTTGAATGATAAGAAGTTACTTTTGCTTCGTTACCTCCGAATGGAGAATAAATATGTAACCAATGTTCAAGGTGCGACCCTACTCATTAAACGCAAGGTGTTCGATCAGATTTCTTTTCCAAATCGGAACAGAGGTGAATGCGTTAAATTTTGTGCTGATTGCGCAGCTCATGGCTTTAAGATTTACGCAGGTAATAAGTATAACTTCGCTGCAATTCGTAGAAAAAACTCCAAAGATCACACCTGGATCGTCAGCGACAAGAAGCTTTTATCAAAAAGTGTTAAAGTTATTAAAGTAAAAAACTTCAAAAAATACGTCACTCGAAACTGAATTAATGAAATACGAAATGCAGACTTTGGCCAGATCGAGTTATTTGCTGATGTTACCGGACACTGTTCAATAACGAGAGACTACCATTTGTGCGGTAATAACCCAATAAAAAGACTGGATAGCAGCATAACCATGTTGCTATCCAGTCTTTTTATAAAGGCTTCCAATCGTGAAATACCAAGAGTTAGTTTTATAAATTTTTAATACATAGAAGTCACGCTTCACTTTACTCACCTCGCTATTTTATTTATTTATTTTTTATTGCAAATGCAACAATTATGAGATAAGTTAATATACATTATTTATTGCATTTACAACAAAATACGCGCTAAGGAGTTATTTATGAAGGAAATCCTACGTGAAATTGGAATGATAGCTAGGGCATTAGATTCAATAAGCAATATAGAATTTGCAGAACATGACCTTACAAAAGGGCAATATTTGTACCTTGTTCGAATATGTGAAAACCCAGGAATAATTCAAGAAAAGTTAGCTGAGATGATAAAAGTAGATCGAACAACAGCTTCACGTGCAATTAAGAAATTAGAAATCAATGGATTTATAGAAAAGAAAGAAGACAATCAAAATAAAAAAATAAAAAAACTATTTCCTACAGAGAAAGGGGTTACTTTGTACCCTTACATAAAAAGGGAAAACGATTACTCCAATAAGGTCGCATTATCTGGATTCTCTGAGAGTGAAGTAGAAACTATGTTTACCTTGCTGCAGAGAGTCAGAAAAAATGTAGAAAAAGACTGGGAGTTAGTCAAAAAAGGAAACAAAAGAGATTATTGACTTAGTAAACGGAGGACAAATAAAAATGACCATAAAAATAAAAAGGTGTACGTTTGAAGATTTAGGGCTACTCCAAGAAATCAGTGTTGAAACATTTAACGATACATTTCAGAATCAAAACTCACCTGCAATTATGAATGCTTACTTAGATCGTGCTTTTAATTTGAAACAATTAGGAAAAGAATTATTGAATAATTGTTCGGAATTCTATTTTATTTTTTTGAATAAAGAAGTTGCAGGATATTTAAAGCTAAACTTTAATGATGCCCAATCAGAAAAAATGGGTAATGATTCGCTTGAAATCGAGAGGATTTATATCAGGGGGAAATTTCATAAACGGGGACTAGGTAAATACCTGATGAATAAGGCTTTAGACATAGCAAAAGATCAGAATAAAGAGAAGATTTGGTTAGGCGTTTGGGAAAAAAATGAGAATGCAATTAAATTCTATGAAAAAATGAATTTCGTTCAAACAGGGACTCACTCTTTCTATATGGGTAATGAAGAACAAATTGATTTTATAATGACTAAAACACTCATTTAATATTCTCATATTTCGTGAACCAGAACATCATCAGAAAAAAAATCGGCACCAAGTATATAGCTATATGCTAACTAGGTGCCGGCTGATTAACGCCTATAATAAATTCAAATTAATAGCACCATGCTTACGAATACGGACAGGATAAATCTGCTCAACACCAAATGAGTGCATATATGCTTTATAGGAATCCGTATATTCTTTTGGCAATAAAGCCATTATAACTCCGGCAAAACCGCCTCCATGTACCCTGCAGGCTCCGGCCCCCTTCTCCTTGATAAACAGCTCAGTTAATGCTAAATATAATGTCACGCCCTGTTCAGTAGGAGTAGAGTTAGAATAGCAATTTTGCAGCCATTTCCAAGATGAGTTTCCAGATTCATTTACGAGTCTTATGAAGCTGTTTGCATTATCGCCTGTCAAAGCTTCTACTTGTTGATCAACTCGAATGTTTTCCTCATAGAAATGCAGTGCTCTCAATACAGCTCTATCCCCAACACTCTCTCTAAGTTTGTCCAGGTTGTCCAATATATCTTGCTTTTCTAAATCACGAAGCACATTTTTCCCAAGTTCTCGGGCAACAGCCTTCATTTCTGTTGGAATTGAGGAGTATTCTTCACTTAAATCTGCATGGTTTGCACCTGTAGGGACAATGAATAACTCATAACCTTTGTCAATAGATGAAAAATTTAATGTAGTGATCAGTGGAGCCTCGATGTTTTTTAAATCAATCGAAATTAGTCCCCCATATCCACAAGCAATTTGGTCGAGCAAACCCGATTGTTTGTTCCACTCTGAATTCTCTGCATATTGGCCTATCTTGGCACAGGTAACGACATCCATCTCGTTATTGTTGTAGAAGAAATTAATAATAGAACATATCAACATCTCAAAAGAAGCTGATGAGCTTACACCTGCTGCACTTATAACATCACTTGTGATACAAACATCAAAACCGCCTAATTTATAACCGTACCGTTCAAAACCGTCCAAAATCCCTTTAACTAAGGTATATGTTCCTGAAAGGTTAAGGCTATTCCCACTCGAATTCAAATCAATAATGAAGTCTTCGTTATAGGTAATGCTTTTTATACGAATAATATTTTGATCATTTTTCGCAGCCGCTCCAATACAATCCATGTTTATACTGGCAGCAATTACTTTACCCAGATTATGATCTGTATGATTGCCACTAATTTCACTGCGCCCTGGTGAGCTAAAGAGAAAAACATCGCCCTCTGCAAATTTTTTCACATATTCCTGAGCCAAGGTTTTATATCTTTGCTTTTGATAGTTTATGATAGATGGAACATCACCATACAGACTTTCTAGTGTTCTTTGAAATTCTTTTGATTCGATCAGTTGAATTGTTTCTGTAATTGATGGCATCCTTTGAATTCCTCCATATGTATAATTGCTCAAGAAAAATATAGCATTTATTAATTATTTCATACTAGTGAAAAATGTAACTTTTATATGGATGATTATGACTTATAATTCCTCAAATATATATATTTAGTGTATATTTTGCGTGCCAAGAGCTTTCACCGTAACGTGCTGTTGTTGCGCTGTGATAACTAAATAAAAAGACTGAATGCCATAGCAAGGTAGCTATATGCATCCAGTCTTTCTTTTTAAAACGTATAATCGTAAAATTTCTCTGCATTACTTACGCTAGACCATATATCTGCGCTTTCCCCACCTATATACCAATAAGCGATTCCGGCTAGATTGTTCTTAACGCTTAAATCGTATTTTGCTATTAATGAACGGCCATCCTCAATCCAGATCGTGTGCTTTATGGACTGCTTCGAATAGTTGGCAACATATTGTCCTAAAGTCTCATTCCATACGGGCTTCATTCCATAGCTACTAATAATCTGATTTTGCTCCGGAAGCGAGATATACTTTGAAGATGAAACCGTACCATTCTGATTCAATGTCCAGTCACGATTATATAAAGGCAGTGCCAATATAACCTTATGGCTGGGTACGTCCTTTAGTACAGTATCCACTGCATGTTGATCAAAAGGAATAGAAGCATTGGGCCCTGGAAGCTTACTCCCGTCATAATGTTCGTCATAACCCATCATCACCATATAGTTCACTTGCTTACCTAGTGCAGCATAGTCAAAAGCATCTGTCCAATCTGTTCCAAGATCAGGAGAGACGTCTATTGATAGCTTCGCGTTAAGAGCATGCATTTTCTCAGCTAATAATGTAATGAACGAGGTCAAATACGCACGATCGTCAGGCGCTACATTTTCAAAATCAATGTTTAGTCCATCTAATCTATATTTACTCACTAAAGCTACTAATTGATTTACTGCAGTATTCCTTGTGGTTACACTCGACAACATTTGATGGGTCGCTTCTTGATCCGATCGATTGCCTACCATCGCCCATATTTTCTTATTATTCTTCTTTGCCCATGTGATCAGCGAAGTATCCGTTGAATCCGTTACTGCACCTGTTTTTCCTACATAATACCACCGTGGTGATAAGGTGTTAACGTTGGATTTCAGAACCGTATTCTCATATTGTGCCGTCGTCTGCCCATATTGCCAGCCTATAACGATTCGCTCCTCCGGCTCATCATCGAGTTCTGCTGCCCAACTCTCATTTTGCAGCACTCGGTCAATCAGGACGGCCGTTTCCTGTCTAGTTATAGGATCAGAGGGGCGGAAATTCTTGCGATTATCCCCCTTCATCAAACCTAGATCATTTACAGTAGCAACAGCTGATCTTGCCCAGCTAGCAATCTTATTTCGATCATTGAACGAAGTTAGAGCATGAGTATGGTTTGTTTGCTTTAAAGCTTTGGCCATCCATACAGCCGCTTCCTGCCTGGTAACTGCTTTTGCTGGCGTGAAAGTAGTTGCCGATGTGCCGTTAGCCAGCTCAAGCTGAACAGCTGCCTGTATCCAGCCGTAATACCAAGCTTTTTTAGCTACATCTGTATAAGGAGATACTGGACTGACTGCCGGATCAAGCTTTAGCAGACGGTCAAGAACCGTAATGAATTCCGCTCTAGTAATCGATTTAGTAGGTGAGAAGCTTGTCGCCGTTGTGCCGGATAATATGTTGCGGTGATACAAATCTATAATTTCATTTTTAGCATAACTAGTATCTATATCCTTAAAAGGCGCCTCATCATCAGCCGATATATGTTGAATAAATACTCCAGCTACAAGCACTACTACAAGTATCGTAATTACAAATCTACCAAATCTATTGTTCACGAGATGATCCTCCTCGGATATAATCTTCGAATTATACCAAGGATAGAAGCTATAAACACTGCTAAAATATTGGTAGAGCGCGAAAAAATAGGGCATCCCACTAGCCGTTACGACTTTTAGGATCCCCCCTATGATTTAAAGAGCCCGAAATAAAAGCTCCCCTTTGGACTGAATGTATCGATAAATCGTACCACACACCACTAATATCAATAATCCAATGCCTAACAATATGAGATTACCGTTTAGATCGGCTAGAAGAAGACTCAAACCAACTGGAATCAGTAAGCTTATAAAACCTATCAACATCGCAACTAAAACAGATGCACTTTGTTTGACTACCGATACTTCATTTGTCCACTCCAGTTTAGGTAACTTCAAATTAACGAGTACACCAGTCATTGCAGTAAGACAAGCATATAAGACGGGAATAACCAATAATAGCAAACTTTCCATCCATCCGGTGTCTAGAGATATCATGAGGAGCACACTACTGACAACTACAATCGGCACGGTAATCGTAAGATTCACTGCGATTTTACTTAGCAATATCGTTATTGTCGGCACAGGTGCGCTTTTTAAAATCCAAATATTATTACCTTCGAGCGAAATAGAACTGGATGTCGTACAGCTTAAAGTTACAAAAACGGAAACAAACAGTGGAGCCAGTCGATTCAGATAATTTGAAAGCTCTGGTATCTCAACGAGTTGACCTAGTTGGTCTGCACTAACGAACAGTAAGGCGATCGCTAACACAAGTAACATTACCATGCCTATACTCGTGTTAAGTACATAGATAGAAGAACTAAAATAGCGACGCAGCTCTTTTTTATACAATGTGTAAAGCGGTGAAGATACTGCAAGTGATTTCATTTGATATTTATTTTTTGAAAAAGAAGTCGTAAGACCTGTGTGGATCGCTTTATATTTGCTACCAAGCACGATGGTAAACAGCATAAAAGAAATCAGTGAAAACCCAATAAACAATACTAAGGAATCAAACTGAAACGAGCAAACCGCATTTACATACATAAGCGTCAAAGGATACAAGCTGTATATTTGATCAGCAATTTGAGCGCTCATATCCGCAAGTAATTGTGGATTGTTACCATTTATTTGACCTGAACCAACAATTATAGCAATAATTACAACAAAAGTTAGGATGAGCGTTATTATACGACTTCCTTTAAATCTTGAGGAAACCCAGCTGATCAGAGCACCTATAATCGTTGCAGCTATGATCGGCACTAATGGAATAAATAACAGTGTAATCAAAAAATACAAATAATATAGTACGCCGGGATTCACCTTTATAGCATAAACAATGCCTGCAGGTACCATCACCATTAAAGAGAAGAATAGGTTTAACACATAAAGCTGAGCCACCCGACTTGCTACAATATGACTCGTTTTGATTGGCAGCGACATTACGAGATCGTAGTCTTTGGAGCCAAATAATACACCACTAGCCTTATAGATCGTTGTAAAAAATCCGATTAAGCAAGTAACTGCCATCATTATCGCAAGCAGCAGCTCTGGCCGGCCAATCTGTTCAAGGGTCTCTGCTATCATATAGCTATAACCAAATGAAACCACAGCCATCATAACAATTCCAATTAGGATCCCGATGGTCAGCCACAGCATTTTTTGTCTTTCTTTCACATCACGTGTGTGCAAAGCTTTATTTAACCCAAAGGAAGAGATCAGCTGAATCTTCGTCAATCTCCAGATATTAATCATGCTTAATCAACTCCAAAAATACATCTTCAAGGCTGCTGTCACCCTTCACCTCTTCTGTTTTCCCATGCGTAATCAATTCTCCCGCTTTGATGATGGCAATCTTATTACAGAGCTTCTCCGCTACATCCAGTACATGGGTTGAAAAAAAGATCGCACTTCCCTGACTGCAAATCTCCGTCATGATTTTTTTAAGCGTGTGTGCCGCTTTTGGATCAAGTCCCACAAAGGGCTCATCCAGAACTAACAGCTTCGGTTTATGTATCAGTGCTGAGATGATCGCGAGCTTCTGCTTCATACCATGAGAATACGAGGAGATTAAATCCCCCAAATGAGATGTAATCTCAAATTCATCGCCATATTTCTTAATCAACAACTCCCGATCAGCTTTCGATACACTAAAAAGATCACCAATAAAATTCAAGTATTGAATGCCGGTCAGATGATCGTATAGATCTGGATTATCCGGAATATACGCAGTGATCGCTTTGCAGGCTAAAGGATCTTTTTTGATGGAATGTCCACCTATTTCGATATCCCCCTCTTCAAAATCAAGAACACCTACTACTGCCCGAATCGTCGTTGTTTTCCCCGCGCCGTTATGACCGATAAAGCCATAAATATCACCTTTCTCGACCACTAAGTTCAAGTCATTCACTGCCTTTTTACCGCCCTTATAGCTCTTGGTAAAATGCTTTATTGTCAACATCTTGGCACTCCCTCTCCGTTCGTATTCGTATTAGTAACTTTCATCATGCAATCAATGCCTACCGTTTCATACGATGTTAGGATAGTTTTACTATAGTACGTTTATCCTGTCCATTTAGTTCATTCCTTCATATAAATAAATTTTTCTTTATAAAAACGAAAAAAGAGAGGGGTTTTCCCCTCTCTTTTATAATCCTGTTTATACGTATTTATGGATCGTTGCGAGCAGTTGATCAGCTACATAGTCAACTCCGTAAGCAAGTTGATTGTGATCAAAGCGTATTTTCACAAAGCTCTCATCTGTATCAAGCGCATCGGCGAACAAACCAGCTAAACCACGTGCCTTGCGATCAATTTGTAGGAGCAACTCAATGCCATCCTCATTTGGAAAGAAAACGATTTCTAATTCGTCTAGTTGATTCCGGAACTGAGAGGGGGGAACGAATTCAAATTCTTGAACAAAATCTAAGCCATTGATCCTGCCGTAACGCGGTGCATATTCACAAGTCACTTCACGAATAAGGAACCCGAGCTGATTCATCGCATCCAAAATAATAGCACAATATGGATGAGGGCCTACTTGAAGATAATCCTGATCCTTTGGATCAATTGCCTCTTTAATATCAAGTCCGGTTTGAATCCAAACCGGCGATCTCCCTAACGTCACTGGCGTTATCGCCGGAAGCTGGAATGAGACGGGAAATTCATAAACCTGCTCCGCCACTACTTTAAATTTACTTGCTAACAGGAATTTGGATACCGTCGCTTCCACTTCCATCTTCTTATCGTTCAGCTCTTTCAAGTAACGCGTCTTAACGAATGCGTAGACGTCATCGACCTCCTGATCCACTCGGCCACCTTGAATTCGAACGGAACCACTGATCGTATCACCTGCGTTCACGAAATCTTGATGGAGCATGAGATCTACTTTAGCCGCTCCAATTCCGGCACTCGCGAGCATTCGTTTAAACATTGACATTGTAATGAATTCCCTCCCTAATATTTGCATATTTAAGGATACGAAGGGAACCATCTGAGGTTTCATTTACGGGACAGTAAATGCCATGCTACTGACAAAAAAGAAGCATCCTCACCCAAAATAGGGTCGAACACTTCTTTTTCTTCACAAAGTCTACGCTGAGGCGAACTGACTGTTATATAATCTGGCGTAATATCCACCGCTAGCTAGGAGTTGATCATGCGTACCACTCTCCACAATATCTCCATCCTTCATGAAAAGAATGAGATCCGACTCCCGAATCGTTGACAATCGGTGGGCAATCACAAAGCTAGTCCGACCAGCGATCATAGTCAGAAAAGCTTTCTGAATCCGTACCTCAGTTAATGTATCAATACTGCTTGTAGCCTCGTCTAAGATGAGCATAGGCGGATCTACAAGCATTACTCGTGCAATGGTAAGCAGCTGCTTCTGTCCTTGGGAGAGATTATCCCCTGAGCCACTGATCTTCGTATCATACCCTTCAGGCAGACGTTTAATGAAGCTATGAGCATTAGCAGCTTTAGCAGCAGCGATGACTTCCTCCTCTGTAGCCCCAGGTTTTCCGTAAGCAATATTATCTCTGATCGTGCCCCCAAAGAGCCAAGTATCCTGCAGCACCATCCCAAAATTACGTCGCAGACTGTCACGCGTAATGGTCTTAATATCCACACCATCAATCTTGATGGACCCACGGTCCACATCGTAGAAACGCATGAGCAGGTTTACCAGCGTCGTCTTCCCTGCTCCAGTCTGACCTACTATCGCAACTCGGGTACCGGGCTTCACTTCTAGACTGAAATCGTTAATCAAGGGACGTTCTGGATTATAAGCAAAGGTTACTTTTTCGAAGGTAATGGTTCCTTGACTTGTACTCATGATTTTGGCGCCCTTAGAATCAGCAGGTTCTGGTGTTAGATCGAGAATGGCGAAGATCCGCTGCGCAGAGGCAGTTGCCGATTGAAGCTGTGTAATCACACCTGTTATTTCATTAAACGGCTTAGCGAACAAGTTGGAGAAGATCAAAAAACTGGACAGATCCCCTACCGTGAAATGACCCCGAATTACCATAACACTACCGATCATAGCTATAACTGAGAACGTAACGTTATTTACTAGCCGCGTTGTCGGATTGGATAAGGAGCCATAAAATTGTGACTTCACACCGGTCTGATATAACGTCTCGTTTTGTTCTTCAAACTGAGATATTGCACGTTCTTCATAATGATAAGCGGTGACTACTTTTTGCCCGCCGATCATTTCCTCCACATAGCCATTGAGACCACCGAGAATCTTCGCCTGCTCTTTAAACATCTTTTGAGAGCGCATCGTAATAAATCTGGCCACAAAAAAGGTGGCGGGTGCTGACAGAAGAACTACTAAGGTCATCAGAGGACTGATGTACAACATAAGCACAATTGCCCCAACAATGGTGATGATCCCTGTAAGCAGTGTGGAGAAACCTTGCAGCAGTCCATCAGAGACGGCATCCATATCGTTAACAAACCGGCTGATACTGTCTCCTTGCGGGTGGTTGTCGTGAAATTTTAAAGGCAAAACATTTAATTTATCAAAAAGCTCCCGCCGTAAGTCATATACAGTCCGGTAGGCGATTCGATTCGTCAGATAGGTAAGGAGCCATCCAAAAAAGCTGCCGACAATATATACCGCTGCCAGAATCAAAAGCAGTCTAAGTACGGCGTCAAAATCCACCTCTCCCGGTCCGATCATAAAATCAACGGCTTTACCGATAAGTAGTGGTCCGATTAGACTGGCGATCACACTGAGTAACGCGCATATAACTGCCCCAATAGCAATTTTTCTATAATGTCCTGTATATACAATTAGTCTTTTCCAAATGTTGTTTTTGTTCATTGGCCCGACTCCTCACTCGATAGCTGGGACAAGCAGATTTCTTTGTACACTTCACAACCACGCATCAGCTCCTCATGGGTTCCGACACCGGCGATCCGCCCTTCCTCAAATACCATAATTTTATCCGCTTGCCTTACAGTGCTCACCCTCTGCGAGACAACGAGTACGGTCATTTGCTGGCTGCTCTCTTTGAGCGCTTTACGTAGAGCCGCATCAGTAGCGAAATCCAGCGCACTGGAGGAGTCATCCAGAATTAGAATCGACGGCTTACCTACCACTGCACGAGCTATGGTCAAGCGCTGCTTTTGCCCCCCGGATAAATTAAGTCCGCCACGTGATACCTGCGTATTCAATCCTTCTGGCAATTTACGAATAAACTCTTCCGCCTGAGCAACAGAGGCTGCTTGCATGATTTCTTCCTCGGTTGCGTCTTCCTTACCCCAACGAATATTCTCAGCGATTGTTCCTGTAAACAACACTGCTTTTTGCGGCACAATCCCTATTTTCTCTCGAAGCTGATGCAGCTTATAATCTCTGACATTCACTCCATCCACTTTAACTTCACCTTGCACTGCATCATAAAAACGTGGAATTAAGTTCACGAAAGTAGATTTACCAGAACCCGTACTGCCAATCAGCCCCACAGTTTCTCCGCGGTTAATGACTACCGAAATATCCTCTAATGCCAATTCTCCTGTTGTATTATAACCAAACGATACATGATCGAATGATATGGCAGGAGCGGTATGATCAGGTTCAGTCATCACAACATTCCCGTCCTCGGACACGGATGCTTTGACACTCAGCACTTCATTCACACGATTAGCAGAAGATGAGGCTTTTGTAAAAATAATGACCAAGTTGGAGACCACTATAAGTGCCAGCAAGATTTGAGTGACGTAATTGATAAAGGCAATGATCTCACCTTGAGACAATCGCCCCCCATCAATGTGAATTCCACCTACCCATAAAATAGCTATGATCGCCGCATTTACTACAAGTGTCGTCATAGGTCCAAGTAAAGCGGAAATCCGCGAGACCCGGATCGCTGTAGTGGTTAAATCCTCAGATGAGGCATCAAAACGTTCTTTTTCCGTACGTCTCTTCGCAAAAGCACGAATGACTCGTATCCCCGACAAATTCTCACTAAGAACGAGCGCAAGGGCATCCAGCTTCTGCTGGTATTTTCGATACAAAGGTGCACTTCGAGTGATAATAAAATATAATATAATGCCAAAAATCGGCGTTGCCGCTATTAAAATCAGCGATAATCTAAAATCTAAAATCATGGACATTATGATAGCCCCGATGCAGATAAACGGCGCACGAATAACCAGGCGAATCAGCATAGCCACTGCAATCTGCAGCTGGTTTACGTCATTGGTAATCCGGTTAATCAGCGTAGGCGTACCGAACGTATCCAGCTCAGCGTACGATAAAGATGTAATATGTTTGAACATTTTATTACGAAGCGTCGTGCCGAATCCCTGAGATGCTCGTGCTGCATAGTATTGGCACACCATGGAGCAACCGAAGCCAAGCAGAGACATCAGCACCATCAGGCCACCCATACGGTATACATAAGCACTGTCATGATTTCCTACCCCATTATTGATGATTAACGCGACAATGGTAGGCAAAATCAGCTCCAAAATCGCTTCCATCAGCTTGAAGATTGGACCGATGATGGCTTCTTTTTTGTACGGTTTTAAATAGACTGCAATTTTAAACAACGTCATCCACACCCAACATAAGAAGTATTTAAGTACTTGAAATATGTATAATAACAGTTATGATTATGGCATATCTACTCACATATTAATAATATTGGATTCGTATCTCTCCCATACGATTAACATATCTCAAGTTCGGAGGATTTTTTTATGGATATTAGACAGCTTAAATATTTTATGGCTATCGCTGAGGAAGGGCAGATTACTTCTGCAGCCAGAAAGCTGCAAATGGCTCAGCCTCCGCTCAGTCAGCAGCTTAAGCTGCTTGAGGAAGAACTAGGCGTCAAGCTTGTAGATCGAGGTCCGCGCAGTGTACAACTTACCGAAGCAGGAGCCCTTTTGCGTGACCGGGCTCAACAAATTCTGGAGCTGGCTGATTCCACTGCCCGGGAGCTCAATGATTTTGTCAAAGGCTTAAAAGGAACTCTCGCCATTGGCACTGTGTCTTCCTCAGGAGCGACCCTGCTCCAAGATCGACTATGTGAGTTCCACAAAACGTATCAAGGCGTTAAATTTGAAATCCATGAAGGGAATACCTTCAGAATCATCGACCTTTTGAACAAGGGCATTGTCGAGATTGGCATTGTCCGGACACCCTTTAATGCTACAAATTTAGAATGTCTTTACACACAAGCTGAGCCTATGATTGCCGTAATGACTCCAGAGTATGACTGGAAAACAGATGAAAACTTTGTTGAGATCGGTGAGTTAAAAGATAAGCCGCTCATTATCTACCGCCGTTTTGAGCAGCTTATCCGGGAAACCTGTCTTGAGAATGGTTTTGATCCGCTAATTTTCTGTATGAATGATGATGCGCGAACAACACTGCTCTGGGCAAATGCTGGTCTCGGCATCGGAATTATCCCCAAATCCGCTTTCGAATTAACGAGTAATCGTAATTTGATCTATAAAGAAATCAGTAGTGAGTCGCTTCGCACGCGGGTCGCCGCCGTCTGGATCAAGGATAAATACTTATCATCACTAGCTTCCAAGTTTATTGAAAGCTTTAAGAATGGTTAAGAATCTTCGCTATTTATTCACTTGTTGTTGAACTAGTCTATCCTCCTCTTCTTTAATACAAGTAATATCAATTCGTTCAAACAACAATTGTAAATCAGTTACCTGTTGATAAGGGGGAACTGAGCAGGGCTTCCATTTCGGTAGTTCAAGCGATAAGAACCCCCGAATCTTCTCACAAGAAAAGGGTAGAAACGGATGCAGCAAATTCGCCAAATTAGCAATAATCTGCACACAAGTAAATATTGAATTATTACAAGCTTCCCGATCCTCTTTTACCTGAATCCAAGGCTTTTGCCAATCAAAATACTGATTTGCCTTACGTACATAAAAGAAAATATACTCGAGCGCATCCTTCAAATCTCCCTCTTCAATTAGGCGTCCTGACTCCAGATACAAGAGGTCAATGTTATCGTTCCACCCCTTATCTAACTTTCCACTTGGCACGATCCCTTCATAAAACTTTTCTACAAAAGCCAATGAGCGATTCACAAAGTTACCAAATGCTCCAAGCAGCTCACCATTATGACTATAAATAAACTCTCTCCAGGAAAAATCCGTATCCCGCTTCTCAGGCCCGTTGGCAATTAAGAAATAACGAATAGAGTCCGGATGATACCGCTCTAGAATATCAGGTACCCAGACTGCCCAATTACGGCTAGTGGAGAACTTCTGCCCTTCAAGGGTTAAATATTCGCTGGATATAATCCGATCCGGTAAATGTAGTTCTCTTGCTCCTAATAAGACGGCTGGCCATATCAGGGTGTGAAAAGGAATATTATCTTTACCATGGACATAATAAGCGGTGATGTCCTCTTGTTCCTCTGACCAAAAATCCTCCCAGCTCAGCCCAGACTGTGCAGCCCACTGCTTACTGGCTGATAAATAACCACTTACCGCCTCAATCCAGACATAAATCTTCTTGTCTTCAAATCCAGCTACAGGAACATCTACGCCCCAAGATAAGTCTCTGGTTACTGCCCGATCCTGAAGCTCCTCCTTCAAATATCGTTTGGTCAGTTTTACTGCATTTTCTCTCCAGTGTACTGCTTCGTCTACATAATCCGTTAATTCAGATTGAAATTTAGATAAGCTAAGATATAAATGTTCTGTCGGCCGTTCTGTCGGTGTATTCCCACATAATTTACAGACTCTGTCCAATAAATCGGCAGGATCTAGAATCGTAGAACAATAATCGCATTGATCTCCACGCGCCCGCTGTCCACAGACTGGACAAGTCCCTTCCACATATCTGTCTGGCAAAAATCGCTGATCCGCCTCACAGTAACATTGCGCTATGGTTTTTTTATATAAATGTCCATTCTTTAGTAACTCTATAAACAACTCCTGCACGACCTTATGATGCTGCTGTTGATCCGTACGAGTATAAAGATCATAACTAAATCCCAGCTGTTCAAAACACTTCAGAAACTCTTCGTGGTATCGACTTGCAAAAGCTTCGGGTGTGATCCCTTCATTAGCAGCCTGAACCGCTACAGGTGTGCCATGACAATCGCTGCCTGACACATATAAAACGTTATCCCCCTTGCTGCGAAAATAGCGTGCCAGCACATCTCCAGGCAACACACTTGATAATCTTCCAAGATGTAAAGATCCATTCGCATACGGCCAAGCACCGCCTATAAACACATTACTCATTAACCTTCTCCTCCTTTTTTTAGACAACAAAAAAACTCCCATCCACAAAGGACGAGAGTTCTACTCACGTGTTACCACCTAATTTTATAAATGCCTCATGACATTTACCTCTTCAGGTACGACGTTAATAAACGTTTATACCCTAGCACTGTAACGGATGCAGGTTCCGGCGCAGCCTACAACCCAAAAGGTTTCGATGCGCAGCTCTGAGACCATATTCCCAAGGTTTTTCTTTACTCCTTTTCAGCGACCGGAGCTCTCTGTAGAAAGAATTGCCGTGGTACTCTTTCTCTTCTTTGCCTTTGAATATTCAAGTTACTGGAAATAATACTTAATTTATCGAGTAAAGTCAATACATAAGCTCAAGCACCATGAATTCGTCATAGTTTTTATAAAAAAAGACCACCCAATCGTACAATTGGATGGTCCCTGTAGTTTAAATTATTTCATGATTTTGCAAATATCATTGGTGAATTGAACAGGATCACTAACTTGCAATCCTTCGATCAGCAGAGCTTGGTTGTACAGCAGGTTCGTGTATAAACCGAGCTTCTCTTTATCGTTCTCAGCTGCCGCTTTCAAAGACTGGAAGACTTCGTGATGGATGTTGATTTCGAGTACCTTATCCGCTTGAACCTCTTGCCCATTCGGCATCGATTTCAGGATTTTTTCCATCTCGATTGTCAATTCGCCTTCAGCTGAGAGGCATACCGGATGAGTCTTTAAACGTTTGGAAGCTTTAACATTCTTCACTTTGCCGGACAAGATGTCCTTCATCGCTTCAAAAAGCTCCTTGTTTTCGTTCTCTTCCGCTTCCGTTGGCTTGTCCGCTTCGTCTGCTTCGATACCCAGATCACCACTGGATACGGATTTAAATTCTTTTTCTTTATAAGACATGATCATCTTGATCGCAAATTCATCAATATCATCAGTGAAGTAGAGAATTTCATACCCTTTATCCGATACAAGCTCGGTCTGTGGGAGCTTTTCGATTCTGTCGATCGACTCTCCGGATGCATAGTAGATATACTTCTGATCTTCTGGCATTCTTGACACATATTCGTCCAGCGTTACCAGCTTCTTCTCCTTGGAGGAGTAGAACATCAGCAAATCTTGAAGTGTATCTTTGTGCATTCCATAATCGTTGTACACACCAAACTTAAGCTGTCTGCCAAAAGCATTATAGAACTGCTCATACTTCTCTCTTTCATCCTTCAGCAAGCTTTGCAGTTGACTCTTCACTTTATTCTTAATGTTCTTAGCGATCAGAGTTAGCTGACGGTCATGCTGGAGCATTTCTCTGGAAATGTTTAGCGAAAGATCCTCTGAATCTACCATACCTTTTACAAAGCTAAAATAGTCAGGCAGCAGATCCGCACATTTATTCATGATCAATACACCATTGGAATAGAGCTCAAGACCTTTTTCATATTCCTTTGTGTAGTAGTCAAACGGTGTATTTTCTGGGATGAACAGGATTGCATTGTACACTACAGCACCATCGGCACTGATATGAATATGTTTAAGCGGCTTATCGAAGCCGTAACGTTTCTCTGCATAGAAGTTATCGTAATCTTCTGTTGTCAACTCGTTTTTGTTCTTCCGCCAGATTGGCACCATACTGTTCACGGTTTGTTCTTGAACAACTTCCTCGAACTCGTTCTCTGTGCCTTCTTTTGGCTTTTGCTCCTTCACGTCCATTTTAATTGGGAAACGAATGAAGTCAGAATATTTTTTAATGATGGATTTCAGGCGATACTCTTCCAAGTATTCATCGTATTGATCTTCTTCAGTATTCTCTTTAATCTTCAAAATCACTTCAGTACCTACAGAATCCTTCTCGACAGGCTCGATAGTATAGCCATCAGCGCCCTTAGACTCCCATTTAAAGGCCTCGTCGCTACCAAGCGCCTTACTGATCACAATTACGTCATCTGCTACCATAAACGCAGCATAGAAGCCAACACCGAACTGTCCGATGATATTGTGACCATCCTTGGCTTCGTTCTCTTTCTTAAATGCAAGAGATCCACTCTTCGCGATTGTTCCTAAGTTATTCTCCAGCTCTTCTTGTGTCATCCCGATACCTGTATCGGAGATCGTCAAAGTTCTGTTCGCCTTATCGGCAGTCACTTTAATATAATAATCTTCTTTATTGAAGACCAGGCTTTCATCAGCTAATGCTTTGTAATAGATCTTATCAATTGCATCACTTGCATTAGAAATCAACTCGCGCAGAAAAATTTCCCGTTGTGTATAAATGGAGTTAATCATCATTTCCAGCAATCTTTTCGATTCGGCTTTAAACTCTTTTTTGGCCATGAATAAGTAAATCTCCTTTCAAAATAACATCTTGTCCAACACTTCGTGATTAGCACTCTTATTAGATGAGTGCTAATTCTTCTTTTTATATAACATAAACTGATTTTGAATGTCAATATTTACAGCGACTTTCTTTAAAGAATGCTATCTTTTACATACAAATTTAAGATTTTATTGATCATTAATGACCCACTTGCGCGTAGGCTGATTCTATGTTTTAAATAGACTAGAGCATAAATTCCAAATAAAGGGTTATCATTATCAAACCTAGGAGGAATTCGAATGAATAATCACGCGCAGTCCATTGTAAATTCTTCAGCAACAAGTCCCATTAAGAATTTGATTGGCAGTGTATTTATCCCCGTACACGATATTGAAAAAGCCCGTAGCTGGTATTGCCAAGTCCTAGGACTCCAGGAAGCAGATCATCCGATTATGAACGGTCATTTATGCCCGTTAACTATGCAAGGAAGCACTGGGATCATTCTGGACACCATGCCCATGTGGGGAGGTTTAAAGCCTGAAGGGGCTCCTCCAATTACAACACCTGCTCTTATGCTTATAACCGATGATTTGCAAGCCTCTTTCAACTACATAAAGGAGCTCGGTGTAGAGATAGTAACCGAAATTCAAGATCAGCAATGGTTTGTGGTGAAAGACCCTGATGGGAATAAACTAATGATTTGCAAGTAACATTTGCGTTAGAAATTGCAATGGCTGAGACTTCCACTTCTTAGGATGCATCAAAAGCTGCAGATCAAAATGAATTTCTTGATGTGCGAAGGGCAGCTCAGCCAAGTTCCCTCGCTCAATTTCTTCCTCTGCAACAATTTTAGGTAATAATGCAATCCCTAACCCATTCATAACACATCGTTTGATCGCTTCTAGATTCGAAAGCTCAAAACCAATGCGGAATATAATCCCGTGCTCTTTTAACAAATTCTCGAACAGACTCCGATAAATACAGCTCTCTTCAGAAACAATTAATTCGCAGTTATTTAGATCCTGTAACGTTACTGTATCCATCTGGGCAAGGGGATGGTTAATGGGAGCTATCAACACGAGCGGTTCATCTCTAATGATCGTACGATCAAGCAAAGAATCCGTAGTGGTACGATCGAGCATCAAACCGATGTCTACTTCCCCATCTTTTATTTTGGCCAAGAGGTTAGCTTCCTGCATCGTTTGTAGATGGATATCAAGTTTCGGAAATTTCGTCCTCAACTGCTGTAAGTAGGGTGGCAAGTAGAAAGCAGCTAATGAATCAATCGTACCAATCGTTAGCGTACCTCCAATTTGCTGGGCGATGGTTTCTTTAGAACGATCATACAGATCCAAAATCTCCACGAATAGCTTCAACAACTCTTCTCCAGGCGGGGTAAGACGCAACTGTCGACCATGCCTTTCTATCAATGGCACTCCGTATTCCTTCTCTATTTTCTGTATTTGCATCGTAACACTCGACTGCGCGTAACCCAGCTCTTCAGCAGCCCGTGTAAAGCTCTGACGTTTAGCTACCTCGCGGAATGTTCGTAAATAGGTTAAATCCATAACCTCACCCTAACATCAATATTTTTGATGATACACATCATTTATTATAGCTAACGACGATGCAACATTCCATGGTAAAGTGTATGTAGAGGAATTAAAATATTTTGGAGGCCGATAATTTATGCTTACAGAACAACAGATTTATGGAATTTATGTCCCCGTGGTCACCCCGTTCAATGCTGCTGGTGAAGTCGATCTGGATTCGTATCAGCGTTATGTAAAGAACATTATTAACAACAGCATACAAGGTCTGGTCGTTAATGGAACCACCGGTGAATCGCCAACTGTAACCGTAAATGAAATGCAGCTTCTAGTAAACACTTCTCGTGAGCTTTTACAATCAACATCTATCCCCTTAGTAGTCGGTACAGGAACCAATGACACAGCTTCTACGGTAGCACGCACAGAGATCGCAGCTAACCTTGGTGCGGATTGCGCACTAGTAGTCGTCCCTTATTATAGTCGTCCATCGCAAGAGGGCATCATTGCCCATTTCCGCAAAGCAGCAGAAGTAGGTATTCCGATCATGGCTTATGACATTCCAAGTCGTACTGGTACTGCTATGACCCTAGACACTGCACGCACAATCCTAGAAATGAATAATGTTGTCGGATTAAAAGACTGCTCAGGTAGCACCAAAATGGTTACTGAGCTAGTTCGTACAGGTAGCAAACCTGTGCTTGGCGGCGACGATTCACTCTTTTATGAAATGCTTAGCTCCGGGGCAGCTGGTGGTATGCTTGCTACTGCGAACGTTTATCCAGCAGAATGTATCCGTATATACGAAGCCTTCAAATCGGGTCAATTCGACTTGGCAAAAGAAAACTTTGAACAACTACTGCCGATCATCCGTCTCTTGTTCAAGGAATCGAACCCCGCTCCAATCAAATGGATGCTTAGCCAGAATGGCCTAATCAATTCGGATACGCTTCGCCTCCCAATGACTTCCATCAGCACAGCGCTTCAGCAAGAGCTTAGTTCTTATGTTCAGGACAATGCAATTGAAGCGACTGCATAAGAGAAAAGATAACAGCCGTTATACAGTGAGGAACTGTTTAGCGGCTATTTTTTTGTAAATTTAAATTCTCTGTAACTAATGTTCTGATATTATCTATTCTTACCCCTCTTCATCATAAGTTCACTAATACGCCCTTCAGAAACATCTCCTGCCATATTTCCAAATGCGATGGCTAGATAATCAGGATAGTTTTTCCTGCCGAACATCTCACTTAAATCTTCTTGTTCGGTGAAAATAAAGTATTAGACTGGAGTTGTTGATTTAACGGGGGTTTTGAATTGGAGATTACTCAGTTTTTAAAAAATTAGTTTTAGACTGATTCATTAAAAGAAGCAGCGGCAGAACAAGACTTGATAAATAAAGTCTTAGACTGACGCTGTTATTGAACTAACGTTCCCCGTTAGTTTAACGAAATGACAAGCGGGTCCGACGGACTTCGCCATGCAGAATTGTATGCCTGATTGCTCTTCCTAGAAATGCTTCGGACAGCATCAAGGAGTAAATGCGACTCAGCAGGAAAACGGTGTTACAGAATGTCAACGCCTTCTTAGGGTTACTACTATATAAATCACAATAATAAAGTATCGATAATTTGATGAAATTTCATTCTATTCTCGTCTAATTCAGATATTCCATATCCTTTCATAAACTCATCTATTTCTTCTTTCCTATCTGTATAATAAGTAAGACTTTTTACAAGATAATAAATATCATAGTATGGATCTGATATCCCTGATCCTCCTAAATCAATAAATGCTTCAATATGTCCATTATTTATCATAACGTTTCCAGATCCATAGTCACCATGGGTAAAAACTAATTCCTCTGTCGACGCTTTATTTATCTCCAAAAAATCAATCAGTTGCTCAATAGTATGATTGGGAAATGAGTTATTAATAGCCTCTATGACTTCATGTTTTCTCTCATTAATATTTTTTTGACCATATCAATCAGTTTTTCTGGCAAAAAATCATTGAAAAAGCAATTATCAATGGGAACATTGTGTATTGTTTTTAAACCTTTTCCTAAAATATAGCCTAGACTTTTATCTCCCTCTTCCTGCTGGTATTCTTCCGCAGTACAACCTTCTATATAGGTCATAACTAAATATTCCTTTCCATTCTCCAACTGATAACTTATTACTTTAGGAGAAGGAATCACATCATTTACCCATTTCAGTCTTTCTGCTTCGTCCATTAAACTTCCAGAATCTTTAACGTTTTTTTCTTTCAGTACATATTTTACAGAATTATAGAACTCTAAAATGTACAAAGATTGATAATGTCTTCCTTTTTCAATGATTGTAGTTTTAAGTAATTCTGACTGATTTACTAATTTACTTGGCATTGAGAATCGGTTATTCATCATTTTGTACTCCTCATTTGTGTATCTTGGCGTTATTTCCAATA
>Ga0153923_100143_pt1 | contig 32567 bp, 34 predicted proteins | sample TSNJ007MetaG_FD_104682 | JGI IMG/M metagenome (GOLD analysis project Ga0153923, IMG submission 104682) | Attine ant fungus gardens microbial communities from New Jersey, USA - TSNJ007 MetaG | ecosystem: Host-associated > Fungi > Mycelium > Unclassified | place: USA: New Jersey, Brendon T. Byrne...
ACAGGCCGATCGGATTGACCGCCGTCAGCGGGACGTCAGCCGCAAGGACCGAGGCGCTGGCCAGCAGTATCAGGAAAAACAAACAACATCGGCTGTTCACGTGACCCTCCGGGAGAGTCATGGGTTGGTTCATTAAGTCTAGTTGAGCCTGACGCTGGATGAATTTTGATCAATGAGTGGATGTGTCCAGTGAGCGGATTTCCCTTCGCCAGCGGCTTGCCGAACTAGACTCAGCAGAACAGGCACAACGTTCCGCGGGACACCGAGGTGAGCATGCGTATGGCAAAAAAAGTGCAGAGCAGCCTGAATCGGGCGCACTGCGAATATGACGTCGTGGCCCACCGACATTCGGCCAGCAGCCTGGAAACCGCTCGGGTTAGCGGGGTGCCCGCCGAGCGCGTAGCCAAGTCGGTGATTCTCGACGACCACCACGGGCATTACCTGATGGCCGTGCTGCCGGCCAGTCGGCACCTGGACTTGAGCAAGGTGCGCAACAGCGGCGAATGGCAGATCACCCGGGAAAGCAACCTGGCGCATATTTTCGATGACTGCGAACGTGGCGCGGTGCCGCCGCTGGGTGGTTCCTACGGGCTGGACATGGTCATCGATCCGTTGCTGACCCGGCAGAAGGACATTTACCTGGAAGCCGGCAACCACAACTACCTGCTGCACATGAGCATGCCCGAGTTCCTGAAAATGGTGCCGCATGCGCAGGTGCGGGAGTTGAGTCAGTAGGATTTGCAGCGCTCTTGCCGACGCCTCCGCGAGCAGGCTCGCTCCCACAGGTTGAGCGCGTTCCCCCTGTGAGAGCGAGCCTGCTCGCGAATAATCTCCCACCCACCGCATTCTTGAAGGAGTTCAGCAATGGAACAGCCAACCCACAGCCTGCCATCCCTGTTCGAGCAGCTCGGCCTGAGCAGCGACCCAGTGAGCATCGACCAATTCATCGCCACCCATTCCCCGCTCAAACCCGAACTGCACCTGGCGGACGCGTTTTTCTGGAGCAAAAGTCAGGCGGATTTCTTGCGCGGCGAGATTCTCGATGATGCAGATTGGGCGGAGGTGGTGGATCAGCTGAACGTGCTGTTGCGCAAGGGGCGGGAGGGATGACCACTTGGCGGCTGAGCACATTTTCGGTTGTATGGAGGGTATAAATAGACCAATATCACGACCTCAATTGAGGTCTTTTATTATGCAAAGTGTTCTTGCCGATATGGCGGTCAGTGTTTCCGAATTGAAGAAAAATCCATCAGCAGTGCTGAGTGGCGCACAGGGTGGTGCTGTGGCTGTGCTGAACCATAATCGCGTCATGGGTTACATGGTGCCAGCCGATGTTTACGAAGCCATGATGGAGCGGCTTGATGATTTGGAACTGGCCGAGATCGTCCGTTCCCGCAGTCATGAAACACCCATTTCGGTAAGCCTGGATGACCTATAAGCTCGAATTTCTGCCGTCTGCTCATAAGGAGTGGAACAAGCTGGGTCATACATTGCGAGATCAATTCAAGAAAAAGCTCGCTGAAAGCTTGTCACTGCCAAGGGTATCGGCTGATGCGCTTCATGGAATGCCTGACTGCTACAAAATCAAACTGAGGGCTTCTGGTTACCGTCTGGTCTATCAAGTGATAGATGAGCGAATCGTCGTTTCGGTAGTCGCTGTGGGAAAACGCGAGCGCAGCAGTGTCTATGAGAAAGCCAAAAAACGCTGAGTCGTCCAGACCTCGGCGTTTTTTTTCTCCTCTGACAACCTATTTGTTTCAAAACTTGACTGAAATTCCCCGTCAATGCGATATTGATAGTTAGCAAACTAACAGTGTGCATTTTCCCGTGCCCGATTCCCTCGACGCTCTCCAGATGAACATCAGCAGTGCCATGGTGGTGGCCGCCAGGCATTGGCGGAAGATCTGCCAGACCACGCTGGTCAACTATGGAATATCCGAAGCCTGCGCCGTGCCGTTGTTGATGATCGGGCGGTTGGGCGAGGGTGTGCGTCAGGTGCAAGTGGCGCAGGCGGCCGGGATGGAGAGTCCGTCGCTGGTGCGCCTGCTCGATCAGTTGTGCCACGCCGGGTATGTCTGCCGCACCGAAGATGCGCAGGATCGTCGGGCCAAGTGCCTGAGCCTGACCGACACCGGCCGTGAACTGGTGCAAGCGGTGGAGATCGAACTGGTGCGTCTGCGTCATGAAGTGCTCGAAGGCATCGACCAGAGTGATCTGGAAGCTACGCTTCGGGTACTGCGAGCTTTTGAGGCGGCCAATCCGCCTGTGGTGATCAATTCTTGAACGGTTTTTTCTCTGGCATCCCGCCTGCCCGCGACTGGTTCTACGGGGTCCGTACCTTTGCAGCGTCGATGATCGCGCTGTACATCGCCTTGCTCATGCAAATGCCGCGTCCGTACTGGGCGATGGCCACGGTGTACATTGTCTCCAGCCCGTTTCTCGGGCCGACCAGCTCCAAGGCGCTGTACCGCGCCATCGGCACTTTTCTCGGAGCGGCGGCGGCAGTGCTGTTCGTGCCGATGTTCGTGCAGAGTCCGTACGTGTTGGTGGTGGTGATTGCCTTGTGGACGGGGATTTTGCTGTTCCTGTCGCTGCACCTGCGTACCGCCAATAACTACGCGCTGATGCTGGCCGGCTACACCCTGCCGCTGATCGCCTTGCCGACCGTGGATAACCCGCTGGCGGTGTGGGACGTGGCGGAAGCGCGCACCGAAGAGATTTTTCTCGGCATCGCTGTGGCGGCGGTGGTCGGCGCGATGTTCTGGCCACGGCGTCTGGCGCCGGTGTTCAACGACGCGGTGGGCAAGTGGTTCGCTGACGCCACCACCTACAGCCTGAAGTTTCTCAGTCGCGATGTGCAGCCTGAACAGATCACCGCGCTGCGCATGGCCATGGTCGCCAATTTCAACAGCCTTGAATTGATGATCGGCCAGTTGCCCCACGAAGGCGCCCGGCCGCAAACCGTGCGCAACACCAAGGAGCTGCGCGGGCGGATGATCCACCTGCTGCCGGTGATCGACGCGCTGGAAGACTCGCTTTACGCCCTCGAACGGCGCACCCCGGAGCTGGTGGAGAAATTCGCACCGCTGCTGACCGCGACCCAGGAGTGGCTCGGCCATAACGACGCTGATCTGGCGCGTTGGCAGGCCCTCAAGGATCAGCTCCAGACCCTGCAGCCAAGCTGCGAGGCGCTGGAAGATCGCAAGCAATTGCTGTTCTCCAACGCGATTTATCGCCTCGGTGAATTCATCGATTTGTGGCAGGACTGCCGCAGCCTGCAGGACGCGATTCTCTGCGAGCGTCAGGACAGCTGGCGCGCGGTGTACCGGCACTGGCGCCTCGGGCGGCTGACGCCGTTTCTCGACCGCGGGATGATGCTGTATTCGGTGGCCTCGACCATTCTGGCGATCATCGTCGCCTCGGTGCTGTGGATTCTGCTCGGCTGGCCGGACGGCGGCAGCGCGGTGATTCTGGCGGCGGTAGCGTGCAGTTTCTTCGCCTCGATGGACGACCCGGCGCCGCAGATCTACCGGTTCTTTTTCTGGACCGGAATGTCGGTGCTGTTCGCCAGTCTTTACCTGTTTCTGATTCTGCCGAACCTGCACGATTTTCCGATGCTGGTGCTGGCCTTTGCGATACCGTTCATCTGCGTCGGCACCCTGACGGTACAGCCGCGATTCTACCTCGGCATGCTCCTGACGCTGGTCAACACCTCGTCGTTCATCAGCATTCAGGGCGCCTACGACGCGGACTTCTTCGCCTTTGTGAACTCCAACCTGGCCGGCCCGATGGGTTTGCTGTTCGCGTTCATCTGGACCCTGATCGCCCGCCCGTTCGGCGTCGAGCTGGCGGCCAAGCGCCTGACCCGCTTCAGCTGGAAAGACATCGTGCACATGACCGAGCCGGCCAACCTCGCCGAGCACCGGCAACTGGGCGTGCAATTGCTTGACCGTTTGATGCAGCACCTGCCGCGTCTGGCCATGACCGGTCAGGACACCGGGATTGCCATGCGTGAAGTGCGCGTCGGCCTCAACCTGCTCGATCTGCTGGCCTACACCCCACGGGTGGAAGGCGCGCCGAATGCCCTGCTGCAACAAGTGGTGGCTGAGGTCGGCGAGTATTTCCGCGCCTGCCTCAAGGCCGGCGAACGCTTGCCGGCACCGAGCCCGCTACTGATGACCATGGACCGTGCGCGCCGCGCCCTCAAAGGCCACGGCGACGATGAAACCCGGCTAAACCTGTTGCATGCCCTGAGCGGCTTGCGTCTGGCGCTGTTGCCCGGCGTGGAATTTGTCAGCACGGGCGATGCCGAAGAACCGCTGCCCGATGGAGCGCCCCTATGATCGGTGATCTGGATATCAGCGGCATTTTCCTGCCGACCCTGCTGGTGTTGATGGGCATCACCTATGTGTTGTTTGTGCTGGTGCACGGCGTGCTCACGCGCCTGCACTTTTACCGTCTGGTCTGGCACCGGGCATTGTTCAACGTGGCCCTCTACGCCGTGATGCTGTACGGCGTGGACTCACTCAGTCGATACCTGATGACATGAAAAAACCGTTTCTGACCATCGGTCGCGTGGTCCTGACCCTGCTGATCGTGACTTTTGCCGTCGTCCTCGTCTGGCGCATGGTGATGTATTACATGTTCGCGCCGTGGACCCGCGACGGCCACATCCGCGCCGACATCATCCAGATCGCTCCGGACGTATCCGGGCTGATCCAGCAGGTCGAGGTCAAGGACAACCAGTTGATCAAACGCGGCCAGGTGCTGTTCAGCATTGACCAGGACCGTTTCAAGTTGGCTCTGCGTCAGGCTAAAGCGGCGGTCGCCGATCGCGAAGAAACCCTCGCCCAGGCGCAGCGCGAAGCCAAGCGTAACCGTGGCCTGGGCAATCTGGTGCCGGCCGAACAGCTGGAAGAAAGCCAGTCGAAAGTCGCCCGCGCGCAATCGGCGCTGGCCGAAGCGCTGGTAACGGTGGACAGCGCGCAGCTCAATCTTGATCGCTCGGTGATTCGCAGCCCGGTGGACGGCTACGTCAACGACCGCGCGCCACGGGTGCAGGAATTCGTCACCGCCGGGCGGCCGGTGCTGTCGGTGGTCGACAGCAACTCGTTCCACATCGACGGCTATTTCGAAGAAACCAAACTCGACGGCATTCATGTCGGCCAGTCGGTGGATATCCGCGTAATCGGTGATAAAGCCAGGCTGCGCGGGCATGTCGAAAGCATCGTCGCCGGTATCGAAGACCGCGACCGCACCAGCGGCAACAACCTGCTGCCCAACGTCAACCCGGCGTTCAGCTGGGTGCGCCTGGCGCAGCGGATTCCGGTGCGTATCGCTTTTGACGAGGTGCCGGAAGACTTCCGCATGATCGCCGGGCGGACCGCGACCGTGTCGATCATCGACGATCAGCCCCGCGACGACCGCAAACAGGAGCCCGCGCAATGAACAGGCTCCTGATGATCGCCGGGTTGGGCGTGATGCTCTCGGCGTGTCAGATGGTCGGGCCGGACTATCACCTGCCCGCTGACGCGGCGGTGCAGCGCAAGGATTTTCAGGGCGAGTTGGCGGTGGAAGGCAAACCGGTGGTGTCGGCGCCGGTGCCGGCTGACTGGTGGCGGCTGTATCAAGACCCGCGTCTGGACCAACTGGTGCAGCAGGCCATGGCTTCCAATACGGATTTGCGCGTGGCGGCGGCGAACCTGTCGCGGGCCCGTGCGCAGGTTGATGAAGCCGAAGCGGCCGGTGGCTGGAGCGGCGGCGTGAAGATGGGCGCCCAGCGTTTGCAGGAGTCCGGTCAGGCGTTTTTGCTGCCGGAAAAAGTCCCGGTGGCCAACGTCGCTGACATCGGTATCAGCGCGTCTTATCAGTTCGATCTGTGGGGCACGTTGCAACGCGGGATCGAAGCGGCGAAGGCCAATGCCGATGCCACACAAGCGGCCGCCGACACCGCGCGCATCACCCTGGTGGCGGACGTGGTGCGCGCCTACACCCAGGTGTGTGCGGCCAACGAAGAACGGGAAATCGCCCAGCACTCTCTCGACCTGCAATCGCAAGGCACCACGCTGATCCAGCGCCTGCGCGATGCCGGGCGTGGCGATGAAACCCAAGTCACCCGTTCGCAAACCCAATTCAAGTCGTTGCGCGCCGACATGCCGCGCTACGAAGCGGCGCGTCAGGCCGGGCTGTTCCGCCTGTCGATGCTGCTGGCGAAACCGGTCGATCAATTGCCGGCCGGCACCGCCACCTGCTCCGAACTGCCGAAAATCGCCCAACTGGTGCCAGTGGGCGACGGTGCGGCGCTGCTCAAGCGCCGTCCCGATGTGCGGCAGGCCGAGCGTCGTCTTGCCGCCGCGACCGCCGGGATCGGCATTGCCACGGGCGAGCTGTACCCGGACATCAGCATTGGTGCGACCATCGGCACCGTCGGCATCGTTTCCGACCTTGGCGATCCGTCGACCAACCGCTGGGGCTTCGGCCCGTCGTTGAGCTGGAAGGTGCCGACCAACGGCGCCCGTGCGCGGATCCGCGAAGCCGAAGCCAACACCCAAGGCGCACTGGCGCATTTCGACGGCGTGGTGCTCAACGCCATCCGCGAAACCCAGACCGGCCTGGCCCAGTACAGCGCGCTGCTGCAACGCCGCGACGCCCTGGCCGATGCCGAGCAGTCGGCGAAACTGGCGGCGGACCAGACCCACCGCTTCTTCCAGGCCGGGCGCGAGTCGTTCCTCGCCGACCTGCAGGCGACCCGCACCTACACCGACGTCACCGCGCAACTGGCCGCCGCCAACACCCAGGTCGCCATGAGCCAGATCGATTTGTTCCTTGCCTTGGGCGGCGGTTGGGAAAGCGGACGAACGCACGCTCCAACCGCCAGCAAACCCTGAGGCCGTTGCTATGCTTTGAAGTGTTGGAAGGGCGCCCCGAGCAAGGCGCCCTTTCAACGCACATTGCTAGCGCTGGTCTAGGGGAAACCAATAATGAAAAACCCTTACGCTCTCGGCTTCTGGTGCGCCCTGGTAGCGCTGGTGCTGCTATCGGCCACCTATTTCTACGGCATCATGCTGGCCCATCAGATCGACAAGGCCATGGTCTTCCTCGACAGCGCCACGGCGTTGATCGCGGTGATGGCAATCGTCGTCGTGGCCTGGGCGTCGATCCAGGTGCAGCGAGTCAAGAAAAGACAACTTGAACAAGGCAAGACCCTGGTGCTGATCTGGGACACCAAAGTCGCCCTGCGCCGGGTCGAAACCGTGTTCGATCGCTACTTCTGGGGCAGCTACTGGCAGCCGGGACGGACTTTCGCCGAAGTCATGGGCGAACTGACCGGCACGCCGCTGGAAAAAAGCCTCGAAGCCTTGAAAAAACAGTGTCTGGAACTCGACAAGCAGATCGCCGATGAAGGCTGGCACTGGCTCAACAATGCCCGCGAACTGTCGGATGTCGCCACGGCCATGGCCCGCGAACGCTATCAGCTGGATTTCTGCGACCCCCGGGCGGATGGGCCGGGCGGGGCGGTGATCGACCGCGACTTTGAAGTGCTGGTGTATACCTGGACGGCGCGGTTGAAGAGCTTCGATCATCAACTCGATGAGATCGAGGTTCAGTATTCCTGATCTTCTGGGAGTCCTCTGGCCCCATCGCTGGCAAGCCAGCTCCCACAGTTTTTGTGGTGTTCTCGGATTTTGTGAACACAACCAATCCTGTGGGAGCTGGCTTGCCAGCGATAGCGTCCTCAAAAACACTGCAACTCTCCCCGCCTGTCAGCTGTCCACACTCCCCATAGACACTCTTTAACCTTTAAACATTGGGCCGCCTCGTGCTGCCAGTGCTAATCTCCACCGCTAATTTCAGCGGAGTCGAGCCGCAACCCGGTTACGGGTTCAGGGAAGACGACCACCTTTCAGCCACGGACATTGATCAGGTCATTCATGAATAAATCAGCAGGCGTGCTTCTCGGGATTGTTGTTGCCATCGGTGCGATCAGCGCCGGCGGGGCCTGGTACACCGGGACCAAGATCGAAGGCGTGCTGAACAACGCCGTCAGCAACGCCAACAAAGAGCTGCAGACCGCGATGGCCGGCTCCAATGGCACCGCGTCGCTGGAGCTGGTGTCGCTGGAACGCCACACCTTCACCAGCACCGCGCACTACCGTCTCAAGGGCGAGGGCGAGATGTTCGGCGACCAGCCGGTCGAGCTGCTGTTCGTCGACCACATCGAGCACGGCCCGCTGCCGTTCTCGCGTCTGGTGTCGCTGAAGTGGCTGCCGGTCATGGCCACCAGCAATTACGAGCTGGAAAAGAGCCCGGCCACCGAAAAGTGGTTTGCCGCCACCAAGGGCGCCGCGCCGCTCAAGGGCGTGACCAACATCGGCTACGACGAATCCACCACCAGCAGCCTCGAGCTGCTGCCGCTGGAAACCGCGCTGGACGAGCAGTCGAGCCTGAAATTCTCCGGCCTGACCATGAACATCTCCGCCAGTGCCCAGGCGCAGAAGGTCAAGGCTGACGGCTACATGGATAGCCTGAAACTGGTCACCGTGTCGCAGGATCAGGCGCCGGTGCAGGTCGAACTCAACGGTCTGACCCTGGCCAGCAACCTCGCCAAGAGCAGCTACGGCTACTACACCGGGGAAAACACCCTGGAGCTGACCAACAGCAAAACCACCTTCGGTCCCAAGCAGTCGGTGCTCGGCGTGAAGAACTTCGAAATGAAGAACCTCACCGAAGAGAGCGGCAGCAATGCCTCGGGCCGCGCTGACTACAAGGTCGGCGAGGTCACCCTCAACGACAAGAAAATCGGTTCGGCCAGCATGGCGATGAGCCTGAAGAACCTCGACATCCCGTCGACAATGTCGCTGATGCAGATCTACCAGACCAAATTGCAGCCGTACGAGAAAGAAGCTGCCGCCGCTGCCGAAGCCGGCCTGCCCGCGCCGGAACTGAACCTGACCGAAGCCGAGTCGGCACAGGTCAAGGCTGACCTGCAGAAACTGCTGGCCGCCAGTCCACAGATCGCCTTGGAAAACCTGTCGCTGAAAACCGCCAACGGTGAAAGCCGCGCCAGCCTGGTGATTGATCTGACCAAGCCACAGTCGATGGATCTGCCGCCGGATCAACTGGGTAAACAGTTGGTCGCGCTGCTGGACCTGAACATTCAAGTGTCCAAGCCGATGCTGATCGATCTGCTCAGCGTGCAGGCGCAGCTTGACGGCCAGACCGACGCCAAAGCCATCGTCGACCAGGCCAGCGCCGGTGCCGACATGTTCTCCGGCATGGCCGTCGGTTCGCAGTTGGCGACCGTCGATGGCACCAATGTCGTGACCAAGCTGCATTACGCCGCCAATCAGGTGGAGTTCAACGGCCAGAAGATGACCGTCGAGCAGTTCGTCGGCTTCCTGATGAGCAAGTTCGCTGGCGTCACGCAAGTGCAGTAATCCTGCGCTCTTAATAGCAACGCCCGGCCTCTGATCCACAGACGCCGGGCGTTTTGCTGTCTGGTGTGCGGGTTTTCCACTGAGCCGGCGCCACGATTCTGAACAATTATTGCGTTCTGAATATTCGACTACGCTTGCATGCAAGACTGCCTGACTAAGCTTGGCTGAGTCTCTTTTGACTCGGTCTCCGTTACGAATGGGCAAGGGGGGCATTGCGACCCGGCTGGCCATGTAAGGATGCTGACGAATGCCGCGTATTGATGGTCCTGTTTTACATCGTGGTTTACGCCCGTTGTTTCGCGTTGCGCTGTGCAGCCAGTTGCTCTGGCCGGCGCTGGCGTTTGCCGATACACCCTATGATCAGATGGTGCGTGATGCCCGGGCCGGGCAGACCACGCCGGCGCTGAACGTGCTGCGCCAGGTGCCGCCCGGGCAGTCCACCACCGGGCAGATCAGCGATCACCTGCAAATCGCCAGTTGGGCGGGCCTCGACGCCGAGGTGGTGCAGGTCTATGAGACCCAGGGCCGTGACCGGGTGCTGCCGGTGCAGGCACTGACAGCCACCGCACGCGCCTATCGCAACCTCAAGCGTTGGGATCAGGCGATCCAGGTCTACAACAAGGCCCTGGCGCTGGAGCCGGACAACGCCGACCTGCAACTGGGCCTGGCCCTGACCCAGGCGGACTCGGGCAAACCCGACGAAGCCGTGACCCGCGCCAAGGCGCTGGTCGCCGCCAAACCCGATGACCCTTCGCGCCGCCTCGCACTGGGCTACGCCCTGACCCGTGCCGGCAAGCAGTACGACGCGCTGTTCGAATACGATCAGGCGTTCATCCGTGCCGGCAGCAAGCCGGATGTCGCCCGTGAATACGTGGTGGCCCTGCAAAAGGCGCGGCTGCCGGAACCGGCACTGCGTCTGGCGAACCAACGTCCCGGGCTGATCGACCCGGTCACCCTGCGCCGCCTCGAAGGCGATCTGGCTGCCGAGCGTGTGCGTCTCGCCGAATTTGCCACCCGCAGTGAAAAAGAACGCTACGTGATCGCCGACCGCGCGTTGGCCGATTACGACAAACTGCTCGCCACCTGGACCCCCGACGCCAGCGCCCACGATGACGTGGTGCGCTGGCGCATCGACCGCATGGGCGCGCTCAAGGCCCGGGCGCGTACTGCCGAGGTCATCAGCGAATATCAAAAGCTGCAGGCTGAAGGGGTGAAGATTCCGACCTACGCCCTGCGCTGGGTGGCGGCGTCCTACCTGGATCAGCGCCAGCCGGAAATCTCTACCGACCTGTATCGCCAGGTGCTGTCGGCACCGGATGCCGATGCCGGTGATCGTCTCGAAGACACCACCGCGTTGTATTACTCGCTGCTGGAAAGCGACCGCGCCGATGAAGCGCGCAAAGTCGCCGAGGATCTGGCCAAGAGTCAGAAGCCGCGGATTGAACTCAAGGGCCTGCCCATCGGCAACCCCAACGACGAATGGATGGACGCCCAGCAGCTCGCGGCGCAGGCCGGCACCTACGGCTCCGACTTGCCGCATGGCGAGGAGCGCCTGCAGGCCCTGGTCGATCAGGCGCCGGGCAACGTCGGCCTGCGTCTGGCCCAGGCTGATCTGTACCTGGCCCGACAATGGCCACGCCGCGCCGAAAACCAGCTCAAGGAAACCGAGAGCATGGTGCCCCGCGACATGGGTCTGGAACTCGCTCAGGCGCGCACCGCGATGACCCTGCAGGAATGGCGACAGATGGATGCGCTGACCGATGACGTGGTCGAGCGTTTCCCCGATAACCGTCAGGTTCAGCGCGCGGCCCGTGAGCGCGAAGTACATGACATGTCCGAACTGCGCGTCGAAGCCTACGGCGGCAAAGCCAATGGAGGTGGCGGCAGCGGTGGTGCGGGCGCGGTCAGCGGCAGCCGTGATTTCGGCATCCAGAGCACGCTGTACAGCCCGCCGATCGATGAAGACTGGCGGGTGTTCGTCGGTGCCGGTTATGCCACCGGCGACTTTGCCGAAGGCACCGGCACCGACCGCTTCCAGCGCGTCGGCCTGGAACGGCGTACCCGCGATATGAGCCTGGAAGCCGAAGTTTCCAACCACGATTACGGTTACGGCGCCAAACAGGGCGCACGCATCGCGATCGCCCGGGACATCAACGACAACTGGCAGTACGGCGGCAGCTTCGCCTATCTGTCGGCCGAGACGCCATTGCGCGCCCTCAACAGCGACATCAAGGCCAACGGTGGCAACGCGTTCATCCGCTGGCGCGCCAACGAAAGTCGCGAGTGGAAACTGTCGGTCAGCCCGTCGCACTTCAGCGACGGCAACAACCGTGTCGAAGCCTTGCTCACCGGACGCGAGGGCGTCTACAGCGCGCCGAACGTGCAGGTCGATGCCGGTCTGGAGGTCGGCACCAGCCACAACTCCAATTCCGAGGATGTGCCGTACTTCAACCCGAAGTCGGACTTCAGCGTGATGCCGACGGTCAACGTCAACCATGTGCTCTACCACCGCTACGAAACCTCCTGGAGCCAGCAATTCCAGGCCGGTGCGGGGACCTACAGCCAGCGTGACCACGGCACCGGCGGCATGGCGATGCTCGGTTATGGCCAACGTTATGCCTGGAACGACGTGTTCGAGGTGGGCGGTTTGTTCAGTGTGATCAACCGGCCCTACGACGGTGATCGGGAGACCGATCTGCGTCTGCTCGTCGACCTCACTTTCCGCTTCTAGAAGAGTTTGAAGATGCCTTTGATGACGCGTTTCATCCTTCTGCTGGGAGTGCTGCTGATCAGCGCCTGCGCCCAGCAAGCCCCGGCCTTCGCGCCGCCGTCGCAACGTCCGCTGGCGGCCAGTGAAAAACCGTGGCCGAAAAACCACGTGCTGGGCATCGCCTATCACGATATCGAAGACCGCGACCCCGATCAGGCCGTGGTAGCGGTGCGCACCGAGCGCATGATCGAACAGTTGGCCTGGCTGCGCGAGAACGGCTACCAGCCGGTCACCGTCGATCAGATCATGGCCGCGCGCAAGGGCGGCCCGGAATTGCCGACCAAAGCGATCCTGCTCAGCTTCGACGACGGTTACTCAAGCTTCTATACCCGCGTGCTGCCGGTGCTGCGCGCCTACAACTGGCACGCGTTGCTGGCACCGGTCGGCGTGTGGATCGATACGCCGCTCAATCAACCGGTGGATTTTGCCGGTGCACCCCGCGCACGTTCGGACTTTCTGACCTGGGATCAGGTGCGGGAAATCTCGCAGTCGGGTCTGGTGGAGATCGCCGCCCACACCGACGCCAGCCACAAAGGCATCCTTGCCAACCCGCAAGGCAACATGCAACCGGCAGCGGCCACGCGGCGTTACGACCCGGTGACCAAACGCTACGAGTCCGAGGCCGATTTCCAGGCGCGAATCCGCAACGACGTCGCGACCATTTCGGAGAAGATCCGCAAGGTCACCGGCAAGAAACCGCGAGTCTGGGTCTGGCCCTACGGCACGGCGGACGGCACTTCGCTGACCGTGGTCGGCGAGCAGGGCTACGAGATGGCCCTGACGCTGGATGACGGTCTGGACGCCCTCGACAACCTGATGAGCAGCCCGCGCTTTCTGGTCGCCTCCGATCCTGATGGCGAGCATTTCGCCAACAGCATCGTCGCGGCGCAGTCGGATTTCACCATGCGTGTGGTCCACGTCGATCTGGACAACGTCTACGACCCGGATCCGGCGCAGCAGGAAATCAACCTCGGCAAGCTGATCCAGCGCATGGCCGACATGGGCGCCAATACCGTGTTCCTGCAGGCCTTCGCTGATCCGAAGGGCGACGGACTGGTGCACTCGCTGTACTTCCCCAACCGTCACCTGCCGGTACGCGCCGACATCTTCGACCGCGTTGCCTGGCAGTTGCGTACTCGGGCACACGTGAAGGTGTTCGCGTGGATGCCGGTGCTCAGTTTCGGTCTCGATGCGAAGCTGCCGCGGGTGACTCGCTGGGATCCGAAGACTGGCACCACTGCGGTCGATCCGGATCAGTATCAGCGCCTGTCGCCGTTCGATCCGCAAGTACGGCAGATCATCGGTGAGATCTACGAAGACGTGGCGCGCCTGACCTCGGTCGACGGCATTCTCTATCACGACGACGCGGTGCTGTCGGACTTCGAAGACGCCAGCCCCGAGGCCCTCAAGGCTTATGCCGCGCACGGCTTGCCGGGATCCATTGCAGCGCTTCGCGATGATCCGGCAGCCATGCAGCGCTGGACGCGGTTCAAGAGCAAATACCTGATCGACTTCACCAATGAGCTGACCGCCAAGGTCCGTGCGATCCGTGGCCCGCAGGTGCTGACCGCACGCAACATCTTCGCCGAGCCGGTGCTCAATCCTGAGAGCGAAACCTGGTTTGCGCAGAACCTCGACGACTTCCTCGTGACCTACGACTGGACCGCGCCGATGGCCATGCCACTGATGGAAAAACAGACCCAGGCGCAATCCGGCCCGTGGCTCGAACAACTGGTAGCGAAGATCAAGCAACGCCCCGGCGCGCTGGATCGCACGGTGTTCGAACTGCAGGCCCGCGACTGGACGAAAAAGGATCAGGCCGACATTGATGGTGCCCAACTGGCCGACTGGATGGGCCGGCTCAAGCGTCAGGGTGCGACCAGTTTCGGTTACTACCCGGACAACTTCCTCGACAACCTGCCGGACCTGAAAACCGTAAGGCCTGCGCTCTCCAACAAATGGAACCCATGACATGCTGGATAGACTGTTAGCCCTGCTTGTTCTGGCGCTCGTCCTCGGCGTGCCGCTGGGGTTGATCTTCCTGGTCACCGGGCAATTCCTGATGGACTTCGTGTTCTTCTACCCGTTGTTCATGTCCGGTCTGTGGATTGCCGGCGGCCTGTATTTCTGGCTGCACTGGGAACGCCACTGGCCGTGGAAGGACGACACCCTGCCGCCGCCACTGGAAGGCGAGCCACTGATCTCGATCCTGATCCCTTGCTACAACGAAGGCGAAAACGCCGCCGACACGATTCACGCAGCGCTGGCCCAGCACTATCCGAACATCGAAGTCATCGCGATCAACGACGGCTCGAAGGACAACACCGCCGAAGTGCTCGACCGGCTCGCCCAGGAGGACCCGCGCCTGCGCGTGCTGCACCTGGCGGAAAACCAGGGCAAGGCCGTGGCCCTGCGCATGGGCGCCATTGCTGCGCGCAGCGAATATCTGGTGTGCATCGACGGCGACGCGCTGTTGGCGCCGAACACCGCGGCCTATCTGGTGGCGCCGATGCTCGATAACGCGCGGCTGGGCGCAGTGACCGGCAACCCGCGCATCCGCACACGTTCGACCCTGGTCGGGCGGGTGCAGGTCGGCGAGTTCTCGTCGATCATCGGCCTGATCAAGCGCACGCAACGGGTGTTCGGGCGAATCTTCACCGTGTCCGGGGTGATCGTCGCGTTCCGCCGCACTGCATTGAACCGGGTCGGCTACTGGAGCCCGGACATGATCACCGAAGACATCGACATCAGCTGGAAACTGCAACTCGATCACTGGAGCATCTTCTACGAGCCCCGCGCCCTGTGCTGGATCCTGATGCCGGAAACCCTGCGCGGCCTGTGGAAGCAGCGCCTGCGTTGGGCGCAGGGTGGCGCCGAGGTGCTGTTCAAGAACATTCGCGGCATCTGGCAGTACCGCCATCGTTACCTGTGGCCACTGCTGTTCGAATATTGCCTGTCGACCGGGTGGGCCTTCACCTTCCTGCTGTCGGTGATCTTCTGGGGCGTCGGCAAGTTCGTGGTCATGCCGGAATCGATTGCCGTGCATCACCTGATGCCTCCGGCGTTCACCGGCTTGTTGCTGGCGTTCGTCTGCCTGGTGCAATTCGCGGTCAGCATCATTATCGACCGGCGCTACGAACCGGGGTTGGGCCGAACCATGTTCTGGGTGGTCTGGTACCCGATCGCGTTCTGGCTGGTCAGCCTGCTCACCACGTTGGTCAGTTTCCCCAAAGTGCTGTTTGGTCAGCATCAGAAGCGTGCGCGCTGGGTCAGCCCTGATCGGGGTATCAAACCGGTTGGCGACGACGAAGAGGAGGTTATCAAATGAAAATCATCCGGACCCGCCAGCGGCCCTTCCTGGTGGTGATCGATGTGATCCTCACCGTATTGGCCTGGGTCGGCCTGCTGTTTCTGCTGATACGCGGACTGTGGCCATTGATCGAGACCCACGCCGGTGGGCCACGCATCGACAATTCGGCGTTTGAAGCCCTTGGAACGTTGCAGATCTACCTGTGGGTGGCATTGGTCAACGCGGTGATTCTGATTGGTTGGGCGCGTTATCAGCAGCGTAAAAGCAGAAGCTTCGCTCAGCGTCGATTGCCGGCACCGGTGGTCGATGATGAAGGGCTGACCAAGAGCTTTCGCCTGTGCGACGAGCGCTTGCAGAAGCTGCGCACCCCTGGAGTGATGACCATCCACAACGATCAGGACGGTGACATCAGCCATGTGGTGCTGAACTTTCGTCCGCTGGAGCCTGCCGAGCTGCCGCCACCGCTGGCGCCGCTGGAACATCCCCGGGTGATCTTCCTGCACGCCGAGGATGATGACAATCGCGACCCGATAAATCGCCCCACCTGAACGACGCGTCCCCTGTAGGAGCTGCCGAAGGCTGCGATCTTTTGATCTTTAAAATCAGAATCAAAAGATCGCAGCCTTCGGCAGCTCCTACCTTGTTCAGCAATCAGCATTCAGCCGCGGATCAGCTTCCACGCATCTTCCATCGTCAGCGGCTGTTTCATGCGTTCGGCGAGCATCGCCATGGCCCGTTCTTCCTCGCATGCCACAGCGGCAACCACCACGCCGTTTTGTCCGAACAGGCCGATGAAGGGTGGATGCCCGGGTTCGCCCTTGAACTCGATTTCATCCCACTGACTCGCGTGACCCAGATAGTCATAGTTCCTGCCGAAGTGCCAGGTCCAGAAAAACGGCACATCCAGATAATGCTCGTCAGCGCCGAGCATGTTGGCTGCAGCGATTCGGGCATGCTGCTGGGCCAGGCGCCAGTGTTCGATGCGTTGTGGCTGGCCGTTCAGGGGGAAGGTGGCGATATCGCCGATTGCCCAGAGACCGTCGCAAACACGCAGGCCGGCATCGACTCGCAGTGACTGGTCTTTCTCCCTAGGCAGCGACGCAAAAGCCTCGGTGGCCGGGTGCACACCAACCCCCGCCAGGACCAGATCCGCCGACAGGCGCAAGCCGTTGTCCAGCAACACCGCCTCGACCTTGCCATCACCGGTGATTTCGCGGGCCTCGTGATCGGTGATGAATTTCACCCCGTGTTGTTCATGCAGCGCACGGATCGCCTTGCCCACGGCTTCGCCGAATTGCGCGGCAAACGGGATGGCGTGGCGGGCGATGACCGTGACGTCTAGGCCGTACTGACGCAGGGCCGAGGCGCATTCGAGGGCGATGAAGCTGTCGCCGATGATCACGGCGCGCTGGTCAGGTTTGGCCTCGCGCATGATCTGTTCGGCCTGGGCTTTCGAGCGCAGCACAAACACCTGCGGCAGGTCGGCGCCGGGCAGTTGCAGCGGGTTGGGCTCGCCGCCGGTGGCGAGCACTGCGGCGTCGTAGGACAGGGATTGGCCGTCGCTCAGATGCAGGGTTTTCGCTGAAGCGTCGAGGGCAGTGATTGCGCCTTGCCGGCGTTCGATGCGTTGCTCTTTATAAAAGTCTTCGTCGCGCAGAGGCGGAGTTTCCTGCGCCGACATCTCGCCCGCGAGGACAAATTTGCTCAGCACCGTGCGGTCGTAACCGGCGTCCGGCTCACGATCGATCATGATGATCCGGCCGCCAAAACCTTTCTCCCGCAATGCGGCCGCGCACGCCGTGCCGGCTGCACCTGCGCCGACAATCACGAACGTGCGCGGGTCATCCTCTGGTGGTGTGTGCGCATCGATCAACGGCTGGTCATCGACCCAGACGTCCTCGCCTCGTAACTCCAGCGGATAACGCTTGAGGCTGTCGAGGGCCGGTGGCTCGCACAACGCGCCGTCTTCGACGCGAAATGCGGCTTTATGCCAAGGACAGATCAGGCGTCCGTTGCACAGCGCGCCGTCAGCCAGTGGCGCCCCGGCATGTGGGCATTCGCCTTGAAATGCGCGCAGTTGGCCATTGGCGTGGAGCAGGACAATCTTGCAGTCGCCGATTTCGACTTGCAGGCCACGGTCTTCGGGGACATCGGCGACAAGGGCGACACGGTGCAGGCTCATGTTCGTGCTCCTGACAGGCATTTCTCTTACGAGTTTGCGTCGCAGTGCGAGGTTCAGCCAATTGCCACTGCCAAGGTACGAACGGTACAGCTATAGTTTGCAGGCCGACGAAGGCCCAACTGCACAAGGTACTCCCGGAATGACCCGATTGACCTCTCTCAACCCTTGGCTGGCGGCCGTCGCCGTCGCCCTTTGCGTGCAGTTTCCGGCGCAGGCGGCCGAGCGCTTTACCCTCGACATCCCCGGTGTCTCGGACAATCGCCTGTTCACCTCGGCCGCCGCCAGCGATGCGGCCGGTTGCGGTGGCAAGAACCAGTCCCCGGCCCTGGCGTGGAACGCGGGGCCTGCCGGTACCCTGAGCTACGCGATCGTCATGCACGACCCGGACGGCCAGAAAGGTGCTGGCGTCGATCACTGGATTCACTACGGCATCAAGGCCACCACCCGGCAGATCCCGGCCGGGGTCGGCGCCAAATCCAGTCTCGAAGGCATGGGCGGTACCAACAGCAAAGGCACCACCCATTACATCGGGCCGTGCCCACCGGTTGGCGACAGCGCCCACCACTACATCATTCAGATCTACGCCCTGGATCTGGCCCCGGACGCCTTGCCCGCCGGTCTGACCCGTGCCGAGCTGATGGACAAAATCAAAGGCCACGTACTGCGTAACAGCAGCGTGGTGCGGCGTTATCACCGCTGAAAATATTTTCAGCGGCGTTTAACCCGATCTGAAGGGGCTGGCCGTCTCAGTGGATGAATGGATCACTTTCATCCCGAGGTCAGCCCCCATGTCCCGTTTCCTGCCTTTTCTGCAACCTGTTGCCGTCGGTGTGCTGTTGACTGTCGCCGGTTGCGGCGTGTCTTCCAATCCCGAATCGGCTGCCGTCCCGACGCCGGCCCAGCCGCAGACGTCGATTCAGCATGAAGCGCTCGCCGCCGACAGTGCGATGGTCAAGCGCAGAGCAAGTCCGGCGCCGATTGCCAGTTTCGCGGCGATGCCGGCACCGGAAAGTTATCCACAAGGCTATCGCGACGAGCAGCGCGAGCAGTATCAGGCGCTCGCCGACAACCCGATTCACAGCGTCGCCGAGTCCCCGGTCTCGACCTTCAGCGCTGACGTCGACACAGGGGCCTACGCCAACGTTCGGCGTCTGCTCAATCAGGGACGTGTGCCGCCGGAAGGCGCGGTGCGGCTGGAAGAGATGGTCAATTACTTTCCCTATGACTACGCGCTGCCCAGCGATGGTTCACCCTTTGGCGTGACCACCGAACTGGCCGCCACCCCGTGGAATCCGCACACCCGCCTTCTGCGTATCGGCATCAAGGCCTCCGACCGCGCCGTGGCGGAGCTGGCTCCGGCGAATCTGGTGTTTCTGGTGGACGTGTCCGGTTCGATGGATCGCCGCGAAGGGCTGCCGCTGGTCAAAAGCACATTGAAACTGCTAGTCGATCAGTTGCGCGAACAGGATCGGGTGTCGTTGGTGGTGTATGCCGGCGAATCCCGCGTGGTGCTGGAGCCGACTTCCGGACGCGACAAAGCGAAAATTCGCACAGCCATCGAGCAACTGACCGCAGGCGGTTCAACCGCTGGCGCGTCAGGCATCGAACTGGCCTATCAAATGGCCCAGCAGGCTTTCATCCCCAAAGGCATCAACCGCATCCTGTTGGCCACTGACGGTGACTTCAACGTCGGCGTCAGCGACTTCGACAGCCTCAAGCAAATGGCTGTGGATAAACGCAAAACCGGGATCTCCCTGACCACCCTGGGTTTCGGTGTGGATAACTACAATGAACACTTGATGGAACAACTGGCCGACGCCGGCGACGGCAACTACGCCTACATCGACAACCTGCGCGAGGCGCGCAAGGTGCTGGTGGATCAACTCGGTTCGACCCTTGCCGTGGTGGCGAAAAACGTCAAATTGCAGGTGGAATTCAACCCGGCGCAGGTCAGTGAATATCGCCTGCTCGGCTACGAAAACCGAGCCTTGAAGCGTGAAGATTTCAGCAACGACAAGGTCGATGCTGGTGAAGTCGGCGCAGGACACACGGTGACCGCGCTGTATGAAATTGTTCCGGCAGGTGAGCAGGGCTGGCTGGAACCGCTGCGCTACGGTAAATCGGAGAAGGTGGTTGCTGCGAAGGATGGAGAATTGGCGATGCTGCGTGTGCGTTATCAACAGCCTGAAGGTGGGAAAAGTCTGCTGATCGAGCGGCCGATTGCCAATCAGGTCGCACCGGCCAGCGAGGACCTGCGTTTCGCGGCAGCGGTGGCGGCGTTTTCCCAGCAACTCAAGGACGCTCGCTACACCGGCGACTTCAGCCTGAAAGACACCGAGGCACTGGCCCGTGGCGCTCGTGGCGATGACCGTTTCGGTCTGCGCAACGAGTTCGTGCAACTGGTGGAACTGGCGCAGAGCCTGCGCAGCTCAACCGCATCGAATACGATGCCCACTGAGCGACGGATTGAATAGTGAGCCGATTGAAAGGCTTCATCAGTCAGCTGTTTGCTGCGCCAGACAGCACGGCCGCCGGCAGCGATGAAACGCTGCTGGCGCGTTATCGCGAGGGCGACGGCGCGGCGTTCGAGATTCTGTACGCGCGCCATCGCCAGGGTTTGTATCGGTTCCTGCTCGGGTTGAGCGGCAAACCGGAACTGGCTGACGAAGTGTTTCAGGACACTTGGCTGAGCCTGATCCGCAGCACCAGTCAGCCACAGGGGCGGGCGACGTTTCGTACATGGCTGTTCCAGATTGCGCGCAATCGGCTGATCGATCACTGGCGCAAACACGGCGTGCATCAGCCGCTGCACGACAGTTACGACGAACAGCTGCATGCGATTGGCGACGAGACCAATGATCCCGAACAACTGCTGAACCTCAGCCGCGACAGCCAGCGCCTGGAAAGCGCTCTGCAAACTTTGCCCGCCGACCAGCGCGAAGTGTTCCTGCTGCGCGCCCACGGCGACCTCGACCTGGCGCAGATCGCCAGCCTCACCGAAACATCGCTGGAAACCGTCAAGAGCCGCTTGCGCTACGCCCAGCAAAAACTGCGTCGGCTGCTGGCCGAGGAGGTACTGACATGACTGACGCCCGCCAGACACCCGAAGATCCCGTGATCAAACATGTGCGTGAACAGCATAACGCTGAACCGCCGGCGCACCTTGATGCGTTCATCCTCAATGTTGCCCACCGCGAAACCCCGGTGCCCAAGCCAAGCCTGTGGCAACGCTGGTTGAAGGCCTGTCAGAAGCCGCGTTGGCAGGTCGCCTTCGCCAGCCTGGTCGGTGTGGGACTGATGCTGTCGCTGGTGCAACGTGCGCCCGAGCCGCAACCGCAATTCGACTTCGCCCCGGCCGCCAAACCGGCCGCGCCACTGGCGCGCAAGCAAGCACCGGAAGCGCAGTCACTGGCCGCTCCGCCGGCTGCCGCCATGTCCGCGCCGGCACCGATGATGGAAATGGCCGAGCCGATGCAAAGCGACGCGATCAGCGCCGACCAAGCCAAACTCGGCAAACGCGCCGCCGCCCCGGCCAACGGCCTCGACACGCAACTGCGCGAAGTCCTGCGCCTGCGCGACTCCGGTCAGTCGCAAGCCGCTGATGCGCTGTACAACAATTTGCACAAACGCTACCCCGGCGTGGACCTCGACCTGCGCCTCGAAAAAATCCGCCAGAACTGACCGCTTGTTCATCCGGCCATTTGGCATTGCCCGGCAAAAACGCGCACTATCGGGCCATGGCTGAAGCGCTGGAGAACAAAGTGGCAGCAAAAATCGACCGCATCGCCCAACTCCTCAACTGCCCGCAGAAGGGCGAGGAGATGCGGCGCGCGATTACCGAGGCGCGCAAGGAGTTTCTGCTGAACCAGTCGGAAGAAGACGTCGTGGAAGAAGACGAGGTTTTTGAGGAGGTTGGGGAAGAAGAGGAGGATGAGGATTACGATGAGTTTGACTGGACGACGGAGTGAAAGCCGCGTTTAACGCTATGAAACCTTTTCTCTTGGTGGATTCCGCAACTGGATCCCGAGTGACACCGGTCAGTTGTTAGATAACATCGAAGCTCAGCAAAATCGCTTATGAGGCGTTTGTTATTTTCTGCTCTTTCCCGTGACGATCTGCTGCAGATCGCCCGTTTTATCGCTCGCGACAACCCCGGACGTGCTCGATCTTTCGTTGGTGAGTTGCGTGCGCCGTGTGATGACCTGACTGCTCAGCCGAATCAGGGCGTATCCCGTGATGATTGTGCGAAGGGACTGAAGATGATCACTCACGCTCGATATCTTGTTTTTTACTCGGTCGTGGAGGGCGATGTTCAAATAGAGCGGGTTCTCCACAGTGCGCGGGATCTGGCCCGACTGTTTGAACCTGGCAGTTCGAGCCAGCTTCGATAGTTTCGAATTACCGTCGCCCACAAAAAAGCCCCGGACCATCACAGTCCGGGGCTTTCTCGTTTCAATTCATGGCGCACCAGGCGGGATTCGAACCCACGACCCCTGCCTTCGGAGTCCTAAAAGCCGACGTTTAGAATCAATACGTTAGCGTGGGTTAGCTGGGAAATCAAAGGGTTATGATAGCAGAGATTAGTGGGTTGTCGCCCCGGTAAGCGGGGCGAGTGTGGCAAATTTGTGGCATTTTGATTGGTCAGTCGTGGGTGTAGAACCAGTTTCGGTTTCTCAGGTGCGACTTATGCAATGCAGGGTTTCGCTAGTCAGCAATCGGCCGACACTCTTGAGAAAGTCGGTGCCGCATATCATATGGTCGAATCAGCACAAATGACCGATTTTGGTGTTGATACGCGAAATTTGTAGCCGTTTATTCCTGCAACGTCTCAGCGTTAGACAAGCACTTTCGGGAGCAAAAAACGTAGAGAGCATCGAAAAAGCAGTCATTCAAACGCATCTATGATTTTTGAGGTGGTTCAGAGTTTACGTCGTCGGGTATTATTAGTTGAGCCTCGAAATTTGAGTATGGTACACCTCCTATCTCAAAGGTGGATCTAGGGTTCGCGGAAAATGTTAATCTTGTATAAATTAAATTGCAGATTTTATTTGCAATAAAAAGCCCTTTACCTTGGCCCTGTGCGGTTGCTTTTTTTGCTTTTTCACCGCGATAGCCATCATTGCATAAAAAAGGGATTTCAAATTTTTCCACCATTGGCCCCATGGATGAAATTGATATGGATATATTGTTACTATGAGCGTTTCTGGAGTAGGAAATGTCGATGCTTCCTCCCTCGTTTGAGTATTTAGCAGCATTACCAATGAGTAAATCCAAAACCTGTTCAAAGTAGGGTATGTATGTGTTGATAACTGCTTGATCATCTTGTTCAATGGCGATATCAAGATTTTTTAGCTTAAATTCTTTTCCTATCTTCTTTTTTGATCTGATTAATTTTGACCTAATATCTATTAGGCCCGGGGCACAATTTTTTCTAGCCTCATCTAGGTCGTCAAGAGTGATTGCTAGCATCCAAGAGGAAAAATTACCCCACGCATCTTTCATGTTATCGAGAATGTCTATTGTGCTACTAAGGTCAGCAGATGTTTTGCTGGTTAACTCATCTCTATTCATCACGGTATTCACTATCCTTGAGCAGTTTTGAATATCGTTTTGTATTGTTCTAGAGATTGATCTATAACGCTCCATTAAGTCTGATATTTCAATATTTGACATATTAAGGCGTCCCTGTGAAAACTGGTTTTAGAAGAGATCCAATTTTTAATGCGGTGATACCATAGTTTGTCAGGGTGGATATGTCTATCCGGCTTTCAGAGTCTGAGACCATAGTGTAAGACTCTTCTGGTGAGAATTTGAATTTTTCGTTTAGCATTTTTCCGTAAAGAATATTCTCAGAAAATACCACTCTTACCTTATCTATATTTTCTTCATCTACTCCAAGATAGTTGAGTCTTGTTTTGATGAAGTTCCAGCGATCTTTAGGTTTTATGAAGATGTCTGTAAGTCGCTGTAAGTTCAACAAAAAATCATCAACTTCCCAGTCCCTGCTGAAAACTTTATCTAAAAGATCAGCTTTAAAGCTTTCTCTCTTGTAGATCGATCCTGGGCTGCCAGTGTATGCGGCTATTACATGAAGTGGATATTTTTCGCGCATGTCGCTCATTACGCTGAGACCATCTGATCCAGCATATACTCCCGCGTCAACGCCATTGATATCACATAAAATTATATCGAACTTAGATAGGTCGATAGGTATTAAATTTTCTTTTCGAGGCTTCTTTGTAAAGTAGCTATCATATTGAACGACCTTGTGCCCTTTGCTTAGGATGGCGTCTTTGTATACAAAATTCTCATCGTCGATAATTGCGATATTCAACGATACAGGCTTTGATAAAAAATCAGATGTGTTAAGGCTTAATTTGTCAGGGTAAATTTTTTTAGCTTTAACTTTTGCATAAATTCTGCAGATTTTTTTCTTTGCAAAGGTCAACATTCAATTCACCATAGTGTCAACGATGGCGTTATGATACTACATTTTTTGTAGAAGCGAAATTTTAAGGTGAACTGGAGGTAGAGTTGTTATCTTACTCATAGCAGGGATGCTAATCCTTATCGAAATAATTTCCTTCTGTTTTTATGATGACATCTCTATGTGCTCACTACACTACAAGGTGAAGCAGCGGGGTAATTGAATTTTTAGTTTTTAGATTCTGTTGGCGTTAATTGTAAATCAATCATGTTTCTGTTTTATATGCTGTTAGCCAGCTTTGTGGTGGTCTCGTCTTTATAAAATTTAGATTTTATAATTTAGCTTTCCATGTAGACTCTCGATTTTTAAAAGTGTGAGTGCACTCGCATCTATCTAAAGATTAAATAATTTTTTGAGTTGTTGGCATAGTGTCCAGACAGTTTACCTTTCGGTCTGCTCTAACGAAACGATCCCCCTGTCTTTGATAGCATGTTCAGAAGCGTAAGGAAAACTCGTCAAAGTGGTACCCAAAACCAGGCACAAATCACGAAGCTGAACTGTCTCAATACGGAGGCTCGACTCATAACGTTGCTTGTTACCTAGGGGCGGCCCTGGGCTAGCATTCTTGATCGTCAACCCATCATTCGTTATGAGCAATCTATGAGTAAACCAGTTAGAAGTAGTTCTGTGCCGAAAGATATCGCTCGACGGGAGCAGGCCAATGCGCTGATGCGCGCGGATAATCTGGCACCTGCCCGTGATGATGTCGCCAGCCTACTGCTCTCGGGTTCACCCATCAGCATATCGGATCGCTGAAGCAAAACGGCGGCTTCCGGTCATCCTCGATTGAGCAAAACACAAGAATGAATACACGCCTTCGCAAGGAGGGAGATGAAGTGTAGGCCCTCCCAAGAGCTATTTTATTAGTCAATGAATTCAAATTCGTCAATATCATCAAGATGTAGGATAAATTCGTAGCTCTCTACGTCGTTGATCAATATGTTGTTAATTAGGTTCGAGTTGAATTCAAATACGAACCAGCTTCTTGCAATTACGTTTACTCTCTCCAGTACTTCATAGAACCCTTTTCGGTGTTCATTGAAAATCGATCTATCTTGCTTTGGGTTGATTTTTTCTTCTTGGTCAATATCGCCCATGTATTCATATAGTGTGTCGGCATCGAGGTTCATGTAGATAGGGACTTCAATCTGACCATCACCAAGATAGTTTGAGTTTTCAATGTCTATATCTTGAATGGAGAGGCTGTGTATTGTCATGATCATGGCGTCGCCCGTATCCCCAATATATGTGTGTGGTGCAAGGGGGTACTGATGAAGTAAGGTTCGTGCCTGCTCAACAACAGTTTTATCAAACTGTACTTGGTGGTCTCTGATTGCTTGTAAAAGCTTTGATCTATTATCGGAAAATGCTCTATCAATTGAATCTAGCTTTTCAAGAATAAGCTTGCATTCCGAGTTTTGAAGGAAGTCACCAATGGAGCCGAAAACTTTGACGTTTTCTATGTTTGACAAAGCTGAGGATAGATTTTTGTCTTTACATATGCAATAAAGCTCCCCAATTTTTTTAGATAGGTCTCCGCATGATTCGTAAATAAAAGAGTCTGGTATATCTTTCCTCTGCTTTATTGAGGAGTAAGGTGCGCTGCCGGTGAAATAGCCTCTAAAAGCGTTACGTGCTTGCCTTTCAGATATTTCATGAACATAGACGTTGTTTGCTGACTTCCATTCGGAGTAGTCGCTAAGTATGTTTGTGGTTAATGTTTTTTCAATTGCCTTGATTTGTTCTGCGATCTTTGTGAGGTCGCGCTCAATTGGCTCTGACGAAATTTTCTTTAAGAGTTTGTCGATTTCACGTTCAATTGATAATGTTTCTTCTGAGTAGGACGCCTGCAGTTGTGTTTTGAACTCGTCATCAACAATAGAGGGTAAGTGAATTTCCACAATCTCTTTTTTGGCTAGTCTAGAAAGAGCAGTAAACTCAGCTCGTTTGCGAGTAGGGTCTTCTCGCCAAATATTGGTGTCGATGAAAATGTGGAACACTATGTACTTCCTATTGGATTACCATTGATTTGACAGGTGCTAGAACTAGCAGTGTGAAAGACGCACCAAAAGACCGGTTGTTCGAGTGTTGTGTTTCATGGTCGAAATCTCTTGCGGTGCGAGTAGGCTAATTTGCAAGTAGAAGTGACAAATTATCTCCTCTCCTCTCCTCTTGCTACGATTGATCTTAATTCGTATGCCATGTGCTGAGTGCTTTTGAGTTGCTTGCCGTCAATCAGATAGAATGACTGCTCCATTATCACTTGATAGTACTATTGAGTTTATCTACAAGGCATCTTATACCCTTGAACTCATCGGGAGTAGCCAATTTATTCATGCTGTGTAGCAAGTCAGTGTAACGTTCGGCATAAAGTAAGGCAGCAAGGATGCGCGACGTGATCCCGGCGTCAGGGGTGAACAACACCAACGTTCCCTTGTGGCCACAATCTGGCTGTCGCGCTCAATTGAGTGGGGGTGAAAAGTACACGTTACTCCTCATTGAGCGCTTCTTCATAAGCTTTGGTAAAGCTCGTAAGACTAGTACCTAGAATAAGGCATAAGTCACGAAGCTGAACGGTATCGAGCCTTCTCACACCCCGTTCTACATCGCTCATGAATGACTGCGGTCTTCCCAGAGCAGCAGAGCACTGAGCTTGAGTCATCCCGGACTCGACGCGCGTGCGTTTCAGCACTTGAAGAAAAATTTCGTGCTCACGTCGATAAATAGCTTTGGTCATAGCTGTATCCGAGGGGGCGGCTCGCCAAACTATATCTGCTTTTGGGATATCTGATTTTCAGTTATTTTGTGCTGAAGACTTGATTCGGGGGAGGAGTGATGAGAATGCTATGGGAGCTTTTACGTGTGGTGTGGGCTGTCGGGTCTCTGTCGGTTGGTGTGTTGCTGCTTATTGTGGTGGTTTTGTGCGGTTTCAATTTGTCGTTTTTTTTGGGTTTTTCCGGTGCTGCTGATCCGGCCGTTCGATGGTTGTTCTGGGCTTTGGTCTTATATTTCGTTGGAGGGGGGGCTTTTCTCGCGCGTTAACCAGCACTATGCCGAGAAATTGAAGCAGCAGGTCGCTGGCATCCAGGCCACAGGTTTTCAACCGAATCTCGACGTATTCGCGAAGATGAACGATGCCTACTCGGGTATCGATGGTTCGGCATGCAGGCTGCTGGCCTATCCAGTCGAAGGTGCAGGACATTTCTTCCAGTTCGATGAAGTTCATTCTTGGCGGATCGTACCAGTCGGGAAGCGCAATCATCGATTGGAGGTGCTTACCCGCAACCTTGATGTTCCTGTGTTCAGCCTCGTGCTGAGGCCGATTGAGGTGCTCAATACTGAGGCTCGACTCAGAACGTTGCTTGGTACTTAGGGTCTGCCCAAGGAGATGCATATGCTTGGTAACAGCACGCCGCTATCAATCGCTGCAAACGTCCTAGCAAGCAGCACCATTGACTCCGTCCTCCGCTCTTTGTCCTACCATGCCGGAGGAGTTGGAGGCATCTGCTGAGCGTATTAAGGATGTGCTACGCAAACCCGAAGGTGTCGATCAGTACCGGAAGCGTATTGCCCCGCCTGCGTTCTATAAGCCGGCTGAATAGAGCTCGTTTTTTGATGGCAAGGCTTTGCATTGGCAGCAAAAAAGAGCAGGAGCAGATTCTGGATCGGTTACATAGCGGACAGTTGGTTGAGCTCGCGAAGACAGTCATTTTCGGGCCTCAACCTGTGATTTTTTGGTGGGGCGCCCAGTAGGCCGAATAGGCACTTCCTCGGTGGCTGCGTGAGCAGTGACCAATCCACCTGCGGGGCCAGATCGCATCCACTGCCTCAGATCACCCAGACGCCAGCGCAGACGAGACAGGCCAGGTACAGGCTCAAGCCCTGGCAGTTTTCTCTGTCTTACTGTCAGGACGCTAAAGCCGGTCAGAGCGGCCACCTCGGCGACACCGACCAACACGTCGTCGCCAAGCTTCTGAGTTTTTTTAACGGTTTCGTAATCGATGCTCATGTTTGTTATCGCCTGGGTACATTGGAGTGCATCCAGTTTTCGCCAGAAGATACCTAGTAATCTAGGACAGGTTTTTAACAGGCACCGACGTTAGCTGAAGAATTCCAGCATGCAGAAAACAGAATCAAAAAGCCTGGGTGTCGAAGAGCATGAGGCCTTCGAACTTGTCGCTCGTGAGCTCCAAATTCACTTCGCCAGTGGCCGGAAAAACTTCGCTGTGCGGGCACCGCTCAATTTGGTGAGTTATCTGTTCACCGGCGTTTTGCAGAAGTCACGGCTACCAAAAATTCAGCTGGAAGATGCGATATCAGGATTGGAACTCGTCCCCGAGGCGAGGACATTGCGGCGGTATATCAGCGGTCAGGCCCGGATGACGTGGCCGACCTTCCAGAGACTGGTTTTCTGGGCGATGTCGCAGCAGTGGATAAGCGATTGGACGTGCCGCGATCTAATATCGAAAGCCCATCTTTACGAGGTTGCCCAGCTCAGTGCTCGCGGGCTTCTAAACGACCGCAAGCGGCTTGTTTCCCCAGGTGAAATACGCAGAGAAGAGTTGATTGGACGCTTCTATGAAAACCTCGCGCAGAAGGATCTTGAGCGAGAGGAAAAGGTGATCAAGCTTGCCCGCTGGAACAACGAAATCAGGGAGCTCGCCTGCTCCCTGGGTTTAGAGATATCTGATTGACCCTCAGGCTAGCTTCGCCGCCAGTTCTTCTGCGGTGATGTTGTAGTAACGCTTGAGCATGTTCACCTCACGGTGTCCCGTCACGCTGGCAAGCTCGATCAAATTGGGAAGTTTGGTCGCCAGCCGGCAGGTGGCTTCATGTCGCAAGTCGTGGAAGCGCAGATCGAGCAGAAAGTCTTCCTGAGGCTCTACCTGAGCCAGTCCACAATCTCCTAAGTACTTTGTCCTCGCTCGCTCCAAACCTCGTGTGAAAGCCTTTTTGAGGGCATCCGCTGTGGTGGGGAAGACTCGGCCGCATAGGGAACGCGGTAAATCCTTTAGCAAGTGAATAGCCTTCGGAGAGAGGGGCACGGTTCTCGGTAGTCCATTCTTTGTTGCAGGAAGGTGAGCGGTTCTTCGATCCAGACTCACATGCTTCCAACGCAGCTCGAAAATCTCACCACGGCGCATAGCTGTTTCGATTGCGAGTTGGACGATGGGCCGTATCCATGGGTTGTGCGAGGCGTCTGCATAGGTTCCATCGGGACGCCGCTCCCGAAGCTCCAAGGCGCAGAGGATGTATTGCTCTTCGATTGGGTCCAAGCGTCGCGAGCGTTCATCGTTATAGCTGGGCCGACTGACTATACGCACCGGGTTCTCTGCGAGGGTGAATTCCCCATTCGCGGCGAGCGACTTCTATTACGCATTGGAACAACGCCAGTTCGCGCTTGACCGTGTTGCCCTTACGGATTTTCAGGCGCTCGTCACGGTAGCGGGCGAAGTCGGAGGAGGTGAGGGTGGCGACGATGCGTGTTGCCAGCGGATGGCGCTTGAGCGCTTCCAGACGTTTGATTTCCGAATACGCACCTTTATGCTTCGGAGCGATCTCGGAGATATAGCGATCAATGAGATGATGAAAGGCGGTGCGTTCAGCCTCGACACGAGAGACAAAAATGCCTCGGTCGATTTCGCTTTCGATCATGCGCGCCCAGGCTTGGGCATCGGCTTTGCTTTCGAAGGTTTTTCTTTGGGCTGGATAGCCCTTACGACGGATTTGCGCTTCCCACTGATACTCGCCGCGATTCCTGATTGTTGCCATTTCGACCATTCCCGGCACGTTCAAGTGTGGCAAATTTGTGGCAAAAACGACTTTCAGGACTAGGACAGGTTTCTGTCAGGAGCGCTATCTCCTTGTAATACAAGGGAAAGAAGATGGTGCACCAGGCGGGATTCGAACCCACGACCCCTGCCTTCGGAGGGCAGTACTCTATCCAGCTGAGCTACTGGTGCAGCGGGCGACATCATACCTAGGTCGGCTCGGGGCGTCCATGCCGGTTTTTGGCGCTTGTGTCAGCGTCCGTGTCCACGCAAACAAGCATTCCTCAAGGCGGTAACGTCCTGAAAAACGATCTTTTGGCGCTTTGGCAGGGCTGATCTATCGTTTTCCTGCGGCGGGTACTTTGATCGCTATCCCTTCAGGAGAAATGCATGGCTACCGTCAATCCACAAATCACCGATTCAGTCACCCAATCGAATGTTCAGGTTGTTGGCTCTGCGCCCGCGACGGCGATCGCCACGCTCACTCAGGTCACCAGCCACGCAGTCAGCCTGGCACTGCAGAACGCGGTCAGTCAGCAGCAGGCGCTGAACATTATCGGTAATGCCACGGTGGCGGCTGCGGTGCAGCAGATTCTGGCGGTTGGAGGGCGGTCATGATGGCGGAGGAACAGGCACAAACGGCGGGGCAGGAGCCGCCGACGGCAGATCCCGCGACTACCACTGCGTCGTTGCTGGAAGCGCTGAACGAGCATTTGCTCAAGCAGGCCGCCGATGGCATCGGCAGCGAGGCATTGAATGCGCAACTGGTCGAGTCGGTGAATTTCCTCAATAGCCAGTTGGCAGCTCAAGCACCCGCGCTGGCAGCGCTGGGGTCGGAACTCCTGATCCGCCAGGCCAGCGGCCTGGTGGCGCAGTCAGCGGCGAGTTATTTCGATGGGGTGACCAAACTGGCGCTGGCCTCGCAGGGTGTGCTGCTGCGGCAGATGACCGAGAACATTGTCAACGACGATCTCGCTGCCGCGAACGAAAGCGCGTTGGGTGCCCTGCACACGCACTTGCTGGTCGGTGGCGCTGCTGCGGTGGCGGCGGCGAGCGGGGTATTGGATGCGGAAAACGTCGATCAGGCCCTTGAGCGAATCAACCAGAGTATCGCCCGGTTCAGTGGCAGTCTGGCTGAGCGCAAGCCGACGGTATGAACAACATTTGCAACACTCATCGTTCAGCGAAAGGAGTCAGGCAATGGCAACTGTAAATGACCAGATCACCGACGCAGTCACTCAAACCAGCGTAAAGGTTTTAGCTGAAGCGCCGGCCATGGCAATGGGCACCATTTATCAAACAATGGCGCACTCCACCGGCATCCTGTTCGAAAACGCCGTCAGCGCCCAACAACAGCAAAATACGTTGTCTCAGGCGGCGACCAACCAAGGCGTGATGCAGATATACAGCGTCGATACCACGGCCAGTGCGGCAGCCAGCGAGAAGATTCTGCAGGACTCGGCCAGCAAAACGCCGAAAGGTTGAAATGACGCTCGCAAAAGCCTTCATTGTCGATGTCGGTCATGGAAGGCTTTTGCGCGTTGATCTGAAAAATCCAGCAAACACAGGGTTTTTGTTCTTTTTTTCGAACGACCTATTGTCCTTTAACCCCTTTGCTCCTACGATCCGTTTGAGATTTCAAACGCTCTTTGATCGGGTGTTGAAGCGCAGGTGCTGAGAATAACGCACGATCACTGCGCCTCACCCGGTCGATGATTTCCCTGACGGCAGCCTTGCGAGGCGCCTTTCTACAATCATAATTTTGCTCCGCGCAGGCCGCGGTGCTGTTAAGGAAAGCCGACATGCAGCTTAAAGACACCCAGTTGTTCCGCCAGCAAGCCTTCATTGATGGCGCTTGGGTCGATGCGGACAACGGTCAGACGATCAAGGTCAACAACCCGGCCACCGGCGAAATCCTCGGCACCGTGCCGAAGATGGGCGCCGCCGAAACCCGCCGTGCCATTGAAGCCGCCGACAAGGCGTTGCCGGCCTGGCGTGCACTGACCGCCAAAGAGCGTGCCGGCAAGCTGCGTCGCTGGTTCGAACTGATGATTGAGAACCAGGACGACCTCGCGCGCCTGATGACCCTCGAGCAGGGCAAGCCGCTGGCCGAGGCCAAGGGCGAAATCGTTTACGCCGCTTCGTTCATCGAGTGGTTCGCCGAAGAAGCCAAACGCATCTACGGTGACGTGATTCCGGGCCACCAGCCGGACAAACGCCTGATCGTGATCAAGCAGCCGATCGGCGTTACTGCTGCCATCACCCCGTGGAACTTCCCGGCGGCGATGATCACCCGTAAAGCCGGCCCTGCGCTGGCCGCCGGTTGCACCATGGTGCTCAAGCCGGCCTCGCAAACTCCATTCTCCGCGTTCGCCCTGGCTGAACTGGCCCAGCGCGCCGGCATCCCTAAAGGTGTGTTCAGTGTGGTCTCCGGCAGCGCCGGCGACATCGGCAGCGAGCTGACCAGCAACCCGATCGTGCGCAAACTGTCCTTCACCGGTTCGACCGAAATCGGTCGTCAGCTGATGTCGAATGCGCCAAGGACATCAAGAAAGTCTCGCTGGAACTGGGCGGCAACGCGCCGTTCATCGTGTTCGACGACGCGGACCT
>Ga0153923_100144_pt1 | contig 32515 bp, 44 predicted proteins | sample TSNJ007MetaG_FD_104682 | JGI IMG/M metagenome (GOLD analysis project Ga0153923, IMG submission 104682) | Attine ant fungus gardens microbial communities from New Jersey, USA - TSNJ007 MetaG | ecosystem: Host-associated > Fungi > Mycelium > Unclassified | place: USA: New Jersey, Brendon T. Byrne...
AACCTAAACAAAGAAATCCTGCTCAATGAGCAGGACTGTATATTACATTTAAGCTTCTGATTCAGGTCTCTTCACTTGAAGAGGAGGGGGGATTAGCCAACCTTTTTCCTTGCTCAATTCAAGGATCTTAACTCCAAGAGCTGCTTTAGTGAGATGGTATTTAGCGAATAAAGCACCTACATCCACTCGGATTGATTGACCCATAGCTTGGCTACAAGCAACCAACCCAATAGCAACATCAGCGCCAATTTTAGCAGCTATTTCAGGATCAGTAAATCTTGCGCCGACAGGGATATCTTCAAGTTTTACAGGTGGTCTTTCAGGCATGATTGGTGCAGGAGCAAATCCGTTATCAGTAAGTAATTTGTCTAATTCTTTAATTTCTAGTTTTGCTTGATCAATAAGATCATTAAGTATTTTTTTAAGGTCCTTGTCACCTGCGTGGTTTAAAAATGCTTGGTAGCATGATACAGCTCCTCTGGCAACCACAGAGCCACTCCATACACTGAAAATTTCACCATAATGCAATGGTTCATCTTTCGGATTGCCGTTTAAAATACCCATTATTTTTAGCTCCTTCTATTCATAATTTTTAACGTAGTTATTATGTCCAAGAAAATAAATTTAATGTAAGACTGATAGTGTTACCCGAATAACCTAGCCAAAAGGTCCGTATTAGGAAATTGAAATCGGGATTGAGGTATAGCCTCTCTCAACCTAAGGAGGATAAACGGCAATGGCACGAGACGATAATAATGTTCTGATATATGTTAAACATCGGAATCACACGGAGTTTGGCATAGGAAATTGCTACGACGTTATGCCACAAACAGATATGCTCCAGTAGCATTTGATGGATACGAACCCGTTTGGAGAAAGTGGTATCCCTTGAATCACCTAGAAGGAGCTAATCGAAGAGAGCTGTAGATCACGATAGGTGATGACTCTACAAGCCGGGTAGGCTCTCCTACACCACTTGTACTATGTATTACTAATATTTAGGTAGAATGGGAGGGAAGAAATGAAAACTGATGGATATAAAAATTTAACTTTGGGCCAACTTGATGGAATTAGATCAATGAGAGAAAAATGCAAAACGATAGGGGACTTCAAAAGACTTGGACGAGAGATAGCAGAAAAATATGGACTAACAGATCGGGAAGCAATTGATCTACTAAATAATCGATCGTAAGGATTAATGCATAGTCACAAAGCAAAGACCCCCAATACCTGGCATGGCGCGGGGGTCAATCGGTAAATGTTACCTCACATCGATTATAACATGAGTGAGGGGTTAAGGATGGGGAAAAGACGTAAGAATCCACTGCAGCTGGCGTTCAATATTCTTCCGATCGATGAGGTTGCTACACGTGCAGCTGTTGAGGAACGTTTGGAAGAGGTCCGACAGTATAGACAAATTGGTCATGTTCGAAGAGAAGCGGCACTAACGCCATCTTATGCTCCGAGGTACCACGGGGCAACAAATGAGATCAGTAAACCAACTGAAAATATAGCTATATGGAATGTAGATAAAGAAGCAGAATTAAAGGAGAAAGATCGATTACTAGATTTGGCAATGAGTAGACTGTCGAGTGTACAGCGGGAAGTGATTCAACGTTGTTATCTGGATGATGAAGGAGAGTTTGATTATATTAGCTGTGGAGAAATGGGAATCAGTGACAGTACATTTCGCCGAAGCAAAATTGAGGCGCTTCAAGTGCTTGCTGCAGCATTAGGACTTGAAGTTTTGAAAGATGAACAAACAACTATGTTTCAGAAGATTGAGGTCGGCTAAGCTGACTTCAATCTTCTTTGCAATGTGACGATAAATAATATACTGGAGGGGTACAATGAATAATACTAATTATAAGCACATAGAAGGTTTTATGAAGGGAGAGTACGGCATTGGTTTTCTTTCGCGGAAAAAATTATCTATTATAAAATTACACGAGATTAAAGAGAATCTAAAAGAAAGAGAAACTAATGAACTTAGAACTTTAAAGTCAGATGCTAACGCACTTGGTGAATGGTATAAATCACTGAGTTATTTTTTTACTATTCTTGCACTCATCATGACTATGTTTGTAGGATTGATAACATCAACTAATCAAAATCAAACTAATTTAAATAATGCACTGAGTGATAGTGTTGGAGAAGCAAGGGTGAGAACCATCATAAATACGAAGGACCTTGATCCTGTTCTCATGGAAGAACAAACTTTAAAAATGCTTACTGCAATAGCTACGGTTAAAAACAATAATTTATGGCTTACGTATGCAGAAAATGCTCTTCTCCTTATGGGGATTATTGTTACGGTAATTGTTATTCTGCTTATGATACTACTTACATCAAGAAAATACTTCACAGTAAGTATATTGATTAGTGAGGCTATTGAAGAGAAAAAGGAAGCTCTAGAGAAAGAGAGGGTTCTGAAATTGCAACAGGAAACGCAAAACTCGAAACTTGAAATATTACGGAAAGAACGTCTTCGACAGAGATACAAGCGCTAGCCTATGTGCGGCCTAATGATGAAAGTCTCCACTCAAGGATCAATTGAATTAAAGAATATTCAAACATGACTGTTATTTGGATGGGAAATGCTCGGATTATGGTCTTTCACTGGACTTCTAAGGTGTTATATTTATATTGTGGAAAAGGCGAGAATGACACGCACAGCTGCTTGAATGTAGCGCTAACTGGGGCGTAACTCTTCTCGCCTTTTCTATGTAATGGCAAGGAAATGTTTCCTGACCTGAAGAAAGTTGAAATAGTGAGTAAAATGGCGATCGTCACAGGAAGAATAGTGGCAGTTATGCCTAATCGTCGTTCGGTGCGTTGACTCTTGTTTTCAACGATGGGTAAAATGGTCTTGTCCTACTGTGTAACAAAGTACGTATGCTTTTAAAGCAAAGAGCAAAGCGTTTTTGCTGCGGACGTTACGGACGCCATTCTTTAGATACGTAATAAAATTATCGATTATCGTAATAAAAAATTGGAAAACGTACATATTAAACGAAGTCGTTCCTTATGGGGCGGCTTTTATAATGTTCATTTTTATTTAGAAAGGTGATAACAGTGGTTTTGGAAGAGGTTGAAATGACTTGTACTGAGGTTGCTCAGATTTTGTCAGGCCCGTATGGGCTCACAAAGAAAGAGCAACGATTACTTGCCTATTTACTGGATGACGATAATAGCAGGAAGATCGGCGACGTGTGTAAGGCTCTAAAGACCACAGCGAGGACACTTCTCTATAAGACGCAACCATCTCTGAATAAGAAGCTCGATCAAATTCCTGTGAGCGAAAGCAAGACTGTCACTTTAAAACGGAGGATCAATGATGAATAAAAAGCGAATTAAGGACCCGCCCGAATATAAGCAGCCGAATAAGTGCAAAGGCTGTATGTGGGGAGAATGGACAGGGACGAAACAATTTTGTAGTAAGCAGGCGCTGATGTGTGTTAAGAAGGTGAATTCTTCCTAGTGTCGAAATATGATGACTAGGGAGAGTGGTAAAAGTGATAGACTTTTTTAAGAACATTGATGCAAACGCATGGATTCAAACATTCGGTGGGTTTATTGGTGCTGCTTTAGCAGGTGGGATTGCGATTTTTTTGTTTAAAAGGCAAGTGTCATATGACCATAAAAAAGAGAGGGTCAAGTCATTAGAAAACTCAGTTAAAACCTTTTATATTATAGATAGTTGGCTTGATTCAGCAGCGGAATCTGTGTATGACGTCTATGGATTAATTGAAGGTGATACTGAGTATTCACCTCGGCAGAAAGCATCGCTATTAGAGCGTCACGTAAGTGCAATTAATTTCTGTCTTATAAAACTAAATCAGGTGAATGATGATTATGTACCTCAGAAAATATATAAGACGTTTTTAGATTTAAAATCATTCTTAGAGTTATGCGAAGTAGAAGTGAAAATTCAACTTGATATTTATAAAAGAGATGAAACTCATTTTTATAGTGATTTTAGAGAGATATCCTTGAAAGTCTCGGAGTATCGTTTGCAAATTAAAAATTTCAATTCAGAACTGTCTACAGAATTAGAAAAATCCCGAACGAAAAGGCATCCATAATTGGTGCTTTTTCTTTTGCCCTCATGACATTATATAAGCTCGTTTCAGGCACATACGTTCTTATCATATAAATGCCAGACAAAGGATAGAAAACGTAAGGAACGTGCCATTGCGTTGGCGTGCGAGTATGTTTTTGCCTTACCTATATTAAAAACCAACTTAACACAAAGGAGATGTTTATTATCGACATCAGGACTATTACTATCGATAAGATTAACGCAGCTACTTATAACCCTCGTGTCGATCTTCAACCAGGAGATCCGGAGTATGAGAAATTAAAGCAATCCATTGAAACATTCGGTTATATCGATCCGATCATTTGGAATGAACGTAACGGGAATATGGTTGGTGGTCATCAACGTTATAAGATCATAGTTAATGAACAGAATCATACAGAGTTAGCCGTATCCGTTGTGGATCTGGACGACCAACTAGAGAAGTTGCTGAACATCGCGCTGAACAAAGTCTCCGGTCGCTGGGATGATGAAGCACTGGCCCGACTACTGGATGACCTGCAGGTGAGTGGAGCTGATATTTCTTCATCAGGATTTGAGTTTGAGGAAATAGAAGAGTTGCTTAGTAGCCTGCCGGATACTCCTGATATACATGAACCAGTCACTGAGGATGATTTCGACGTTCAGAAAGCTTTGGACAATATCAAAGAACCCGAAACACAGCGTGGTGATGTGTGGCAACTTGGCCGGCATATCCTGATGTGTGGTGATTCTACTAGTGAGGAAGATGTTACTCGACTGATGGACGGTAAGAAGACGGCACTGGTTGTTACGGATCCACCTTATAATGTAGCAGTAGAAAGCAGTTCTGCTCGTTTATCAGCAGATGGTCGCGGCTCCATAATGAATGATGATATGCCTGCAGAGGAATTTGCGGGCTTTTTGCATGCAATCTTCCAACGATATGCTACAGTCATGGATCCGACTGCAGCTATTTACATTTTCCATCCCTCATCATATCAGCGGGAGTTTGAAGAGGCTATGAACGCCGCCGGCATTATCGCTCGATGCCAGTGCATATGGGTCAAAAATGCAGCCACGTTCGGATGGGCGCAGTATCGTTTTAAACATGAGCCAGTGTTTTATGCTCATTTTAAAGGCAAAGCTCCTGCTTGGTATGGGGATCATTGTCAGACTACAGTATGGCGATCTGGGTTACCAACGGAAGAACCTGTGCCTGAAACGGTATGGGAAGTATCACGGGGCGATGTTACTAAGTATGTTCATCCTACACAGAAGCCACTAGAGCTCCTAGCTATTCCAATTAGGAACAGCAGCAAGCAAGGCGATGAGGTCGCTGATTTCTTCGGGGGTAGTGGATCCACTATTATGACTTGTGATCAGCTTGGCCGGACATGCCGGACAATGGAACTGGATCCAATCTTCTGTGACGTCATTAAGAAGAGGTACCAGGAAGCTACCGGTGTTGAACCAGTTCTGATGCATCGTGCTGATCCCGTAGCTTAAAAATAGGCTTAAGTTTTGTTATTTATTTTCTTATTAAGCTCCCATGGAAGAACGGAATTACTTCCATCATCTGTGGTGCAGCGTTTGCGCTGCATGTATGGCTAACGGGCAGATTAGATCAACAATTATGCCCTTTAAAAGGGTAAATCATATTTGCTAGCCTCTCTATTTTTAGAATTACTGAGAGACATATCTCACCAGAATATGGTTTATGGTAGTTTTTTTCTTTTCCGTTCTTTGGTTTCTATGTATACTTTCTTGCCAAAATTGACATGATTCTATCCATTCAAAATTAAAATGTTGTCAATTTTGACAGGAAATTAGTTAATTTTTAAGTTTTTTATTATTTTTTTTAAAAAAAATGTAACTTTTTCCATTGAGAAGTGTTTTATATATTGTTCCACAAAATACAATCTACCTGGAGGTTTATAATTAATGAAGAAACAAATCGTTTCACTACTAATTTCGTCTGTACTAATGCTATCTATCGCCGCTGTAGCCTCAGCTGATAGTGCAAATGCTTCGGCAAATACTGTCGATTCAAAACCCGTAGGAGGAAATGAAATTATTGGAATTAGTCCTTTTGCACTCAAAGATACGATGAATTTAGATATGACTGGTAATCAATTGGATCCTAGGGGCACTTTTTTTGTTACAGTTGGATATCCAAATATTAAAATGTCTGTAAAAAATTCAGGACTATACGCATTTAGAGTCGAAGTGCAGCACAAAGCTTATAAAACAGTTATTTTTAATAAAACCGTTTCACCAGGTCAACAAATAGACTTTGTAAATAATGATAGTAGCCCACTTGTTTCTGCAGGTGATTATGAAGTGACTGTTTACGGTGGAAGCGGTTTGCCAAAAGGACAAGTTATTCTTAAAAGTTCTAACACTATGTGGCCTTAAAAAAGAGGTGTCACAGAAGTAATATGATCTTGCAATGCAGAGATAACAATAGTGAGATCATAAATCGTATGAAATACGAGATTGTAGAATCGTAAAACATGCAAAAAGCCACAAGAAAAGGTTAAACACGTGTATCGTAAAAAGGCCTTCAGATGCTGAAGGCCTTTTTTGAATTTTATCTTCAGAAGTATCTTTGTGAATTTTTTTCTTGATGTCATCAGCATAACGATAAAACTTTCCTACTTTTTCTTTGAATGGTGAAATATACTAGACTTTGTTTAAAACCCAAAGTTGATTTCACATAAGGGAATTTTCTATTTATTGAGAGTAGGTCTTTCTTTTGTTATTTGCGCAGCTCTACTCCGTTTCTGGTTTTCATTCTTAAATTTCTTTCGTAATTGCGCGTTATAATAGTTTTATTCATGAAAGAAGAGGGGAAAATGAATAAAGAGATATCTGAAAAAAAGCTACTCTATTTGGATGGTATTAGGGGACTTGCGGCATTTGCTGTGGTTATTTCGCACTACATACAAGTGTTTTATCCAGCTGCGTTAAATGGAAGACCACAACAAGCTCATTTTGAATGGGATATCTGGTACGGACATTCTCCGATTAATTTATTTTATAATGGACAATTTGCCGTTTGTTTGTTTTTTGTGCTCAGTGGTTATGTGCTCAGTGTCAAAATGTTTGAAAAAGATCTCGATAGTGAGACCTTTCAAAAATTGCTGCATTCCAGCGCCATACGAAGGTATGTTCGGCTTGCCGTGCCGGCAGCAGTATCCGTATTGCTTGTGTATCTAGCAATTATTACAAATGCCTTTCATCTCCATGAAATATGGGGAACAACATGGACGGATATGAAAAAGAACTATTACGCTTTAGATACAAATGTATATACCGTGATCAAGGCTGCTATTTTTGATCCGTTTTTCACTTTTAAAGCACATCCTTACAATCCAGTCCTTTGGACAATGAGCTATGAGCTATTAGGTTCTTTTTTAATTTTCGGTTTTCTTGCTTTATTTGGACGAGTGAAAAAAAGATGGATTGTGTATGTGGTCTTATCCATTGCTTTTATTCAAACCTATTTTATCGCTTTTTTGTGGGGAATGCTGCTTGCCGATTTGCTCAAGCACAAATGGGTCCAAGGTAAAATAACGACAGTACTTGTGCTTTTAATGGGGATTTATTTAGGTTCGGCGCCTTATACTCCATTAATGGGGACTATGTACGAACCCATAGAAGTGTGGACAAAAAATATCAATGAATGGATTCAATTTAACATCGATCCACGACTTTTTGCACGAACCCTAGGTTCTGCTATGATTTTGTTTGCTCTGCTTCGTTTAAAAGTGCTGCAGCATATGTTTGGATGGAAACCGTTTGCTTATTTAGGACAGATTTCATTTTCCCTTTACCTCATTCATTTCACTTTCCTAAATACATTCTCCGCGTTCCTGTTTAGTAAAGTGATTCATCATTTTAGTTATAATCTTGCCTATGCAATTACGTTTATGGTTTCCATGGTGCCCTTATTTATTTTATCGCATTATTATATGAAATATATCGATCAAGGTGCATTAAAACTAGCTCGAAAATTTGAAAAAAAAATGACCGCATAACCCAAAAAACGCAGAGTTAAAACCAACAACTCTGCGTTTTTTTTGTGTAGATTACCTACTTTTGTATGGAAACTGCATTATAATTAAAAAATCTCCTTGTTCAGCTAACGGGACACTAAAGTTCAGAATCAACCGTCTAAAAATTGGACGGTTTTTCTTTTGTCCATAATTAAAAGGAGGACGCTAGAAGTCCTCCTCATCATCCAGGGTATCCCCCGGCTGAGATAGCGGCGGCCACGCGTGGCATTTTACAGAGATCCGCTATCTCGTCTTCCATCATAAAGGAAAGCTGAGGGATACGTAAATGGGAACACCAGATGAAAATAATTTAATGTTGCAGCATGAGCTTGAAATCATGGCCGGAATCCTGGAATCTAAAGCACAGTATCGTAAGATTGTTAAAGCTGGAATCGCTAAGTGGGTAAAGGATTTTCAGGAGGGTCATATTGAGTTTAAGACGGTCGATGACCTAAAGAAACTTATTGAAATAGATATTGAATTGCAGAAGGACGATTTGTAATTGATAGATTCAACTTAAAAATGTATCTTTAAGTTGAGGTGATACAGATTGGATATGAAAATTGTCTATAGAACAGACGAATTAGAAAATGCTATCGACTATTTGGAACAGGTTGCACATTTTTATTTGGATAGCCAATTTCAACATCGGTTTAAATGGTTAATGATCACGTTACATGGTGCTTTATATGGATTTGGAGTGCTTGCAATCAAAGGGACTAATGCAGCGGAGACTATTTATAAAGATTTTTCCATGAAGAAAGGGAAACTACAAGAATTAAGAAAAACAGTAGCAGAGTTACATGACGAAACTGATGAAGGATATATCAATATCTATGTTCAAGCTGAACATGGTCAATTATTAGCTATCTACGACATATTAGAAAAGTGTCAAACTGAATCATATATGAATCGCTACTATAATAGTAAAAAGTTGATTTTAAGCGAGGAGCAAAAAGTTGCTATTAATCAAATGATAATTTACCGGAATCAGTTTGCGCATTTCAAGCCTGCGCTTTATGCGATTATGGGGGATTATATTATTGATGTTGTATATCCTGTACTTGAAGTAATAAAGTTTTTAGCATTAGATAGTCACAATGTTATGTACTATGAAAAGGAACAAGAAGATCGTGTTCAACAAGCTTTAGAAAAGGTACTTGCTTCAAGATAAATTTAGATATAGAGCTAAAAAGGACGGGCTTAAAAAGGCTCGTCCTTTTTGTTGGGGGTGGTGATGAATGTAGATGGCCAGGGAACGCAGTCCTGAGCGGGACAAAGCGAAACAAATGTGGTTGGAGAGCAGCGGTTCGATGAAGCTTAAAGACATCGCGGCTGCTCTTTTTGTTGGGGAAAGTAAGGTGCGGAAGTGGAAGTCACTGGACCGATGGGAAGACGATCTCAAGGGGAACGCTCCACTTGAATCCAAAGGGAACGTTCCACATGTTCGTGGTGCGCCTAAAGGTAACAAGAATGCCGTAGGAAATCGTGGTGGGGCTCCTCATGGTAATCAGAACGGCAAAGGGAATAAAGGTGGTTCGGGTGGTCCTCTCGGTAATAAGAAGGCTGTTAGCACTGGAGAGTATGAAACGATCTGGATGGATGCATTGGAAGAGGACGAGCAGAACTTAATCGGGCGAATTGACACCGATCCGATCCAACAAGCCGATGAAATGATTTATCTGCTTACTATTCGTGAACGTCGTATGCTTCAGCGGATCCAACGGATCATGAATGGACTGACCGAGAAGCAGCGAAAGGTTCTGAATGAGCTCAAGGCTATCAAGGATGTCATAACTGTCCATGACGAAAAGACCAGTGTAACGAAGTCCGTACCGGTTACTCGAAACGAAATGATAGAGACACAAGTCGAAGAGACCGAGTACAGAACCATTGATGACATCATTAAGCTGGAGGAAGCTCTTACTCGTGTACAGGATAAGAAGATCCGCGCGATCGATCTAAAGAACCGCCTTACCGATGAAGAAAAGCAGATCCGTATTGAAACGATGCGATTTGAATTGCAGATGCTTCGCGGCGGGGGAAATGATGACTTCGAGGATGACGGATTTATTGATGCACTAAAGGGCAAGGCATTGGAGGTGTGGGACGATGGCGAAGCTTAAACTCAAGCCACCGTCATTCAAGTGGTCGCCCTTTTCTGTGAAGCAGCTTAAGGTCATGACATGGTGGATGCCAGAACAAAGCCCGCATGCCGATAAGGATGCAATTATCTGTGATGGTTCGGTTCGTGCCGGCAAAACGATATGCATGTCCTTTTCCTATGTTGTGTGGGCGACAGAGAGCTTTAACAGTGAGCAGTTCGGCCTGTCTGGAAAGACCATCGGTGCGCTTCGCCGGAATGTTATTGGTCCACTGAAACGTATGTTAGCTAGCCGAGGATACCGTATTGACGACAATCGATCTGAAAATATTCTGACCATTACCCGAGGGCTGACAAGCAATCGGTTTTTCTTGTTTGGCGGTCGAGATGAGAGTTCTCAGGATTTGATTGCTGGGATCACTTTGGCGGGCATGTTCTTTGATGAAGTTGCCCTTATGCCGAAGTCCTTTGTTGATCAAGCGACAGCTCGTTGCTCCGTGGATAGAGCAAAGCTGTGGTTCAACTGTAACCCGGCAGGTCCATACCATTGGTTCAAACTCGAATGGCTGGACCAACTAGAACGTAAGCAGGCATTGCATCTGCATTTTACGATGAATGATAACCTCTCCTTGTCTGAGCGGGTACGGGAGCGGTACCGCCGGATGTACAGCGGGATTTTTTATCAGCGGTACATTTTAGGATTGTGGGTTATGGCGGAGGGCGTGATCTTCTCAAAATTTAAAGATGCCATTCACAAGAAACCGCGAGACTGGTTCCCTACCACGTTTGATCGTAAGTTTATTTGTATTGACTATGGTGCTAACAACCCGACGACATTTCTGAAATACGGTGTGAAGGGTAGTGTCTATTACGAGCTAGAGGAATACTATCACGATATCCGGCGAGCCGGTGAGAAGACGAATGCCGAATATGCAGATGACTTACAAGCGTTCCTTGATGGGGATGAGGGAGTGATCTTCATCGATCCATCGGCCAAGGCATTTATTATTGAGCTGAGTAAGCGGGGGGTTAGTCATATTCGAGCAGCAGTGAATAGCGTTCTAGACGGTATCCAAACCGTGTCCAATCGCTTCCAAAGCAATGAGCTTTTCATCTGCGCAGACAACAACAATTCCCTCATGGAGTTGGTGTCTTACGTTTGGGATGAAAAGGCAGCGCAGAGGGGCGAAGACAAGCCGATCAAGCAGAATGATCATACGTGCGATGCCCGGCGTTATGGCATTCATACCGATTATTTGATGCAGCAAGTAAAACAACGTAAAAAAGAGCGAGAGGAAAAATACTATGATGATGTGGGGTGGTTATAACTCATGAGTGAAGAAGCTCGATGGTTTCAAATTGCAAAAGGGGAAGAAAGACATATTCCTTCCAGCGCGCAGCTACCCGATAGCTTTGAGAATCTCTATGATCGGCATGGGCTGCTACCATTCCCTCCAGGTAATGACCCGGCTTCCTGCAAGCTACTGGTGAAGAACAGCAATATCATTCCACAATGTATCGAGGCGTATAAGAGAAACATCGCGGGTTATGGAATTGCTTTGGAGTATGTATCGGGCGAGAATGACACTACAGCGGTAGATGACTGGAATCGGGCAGAGAAGTTTCTTGAGACCTGTAACCTTGAGGATTCTCCTGAGGAAATCATGGGGATGCTAATAGAAGACTTGGAGAGCTGTGGTATGGCAGATGTAGAAGTTGCATGGCCGCAAGGGAGCGAGTATCCAACGATTTACCGTATGAAGCCACAGTACATCAGGTGTACTACCGAGAGCAAAGTATCGACCATTAAGCGTAAACGCCGTATTAAATCTACGAAGCAAATTGAGGAATTCTCTCAGGAAATATATGCGCGTAAGTACGGCATGAAGCGAGGGCAATCTGTTGTTTGGTTCCGCTTATTTGGTACCGAGGGAGAGGGGAACGAAATTATCCCTTTACGTTTTGGAAATGATGGTCCCTACGGTGAACCGCGTTGGTTTGGAAATACGCCTGGTGTGGTCGGTAGTCGTGAGGCAGAGGAGCTGAACGTTTCCTACTTTAGTAATGGTCGGATGCTTTCAATGATCTTGACTGTGACCAATGGCCGTTTAACAAAGCAATCGATGGAGCTACTAAAGAACGTCAAAGGTTCACAGTCGCAGGGTGGCATTCTGTATCTGGAAGCCAAAGGGGAAGAAACCGGTGGTCCGTTAGACGAGAAGGTTGAAAAGGTAGCTATCAAACTAGATAAGCTCAACGATCTTCTCCAGCAAGATGCACTCTTTCTGGATTACGGAAAAGAGAAGAAGGCAGATATCCTTTCCTCATTTCGTCTGCCGCCTATCTTAGTTGGTCAGAGCTCTGACTATAATCGGGCAACGGCACAGGCTGCACTGAGGTTTGCAGAGGAGCAGATATTTGAACCATACCGTAAATGGATTATGGACGAAATATTTAATAAGCGTCTGTTACCGGCTATGGGTATATTTCGAGTGCGGGCAACTTTGCGGGGGCCACGCATTATCGATCCTGAAGATCGTAAGCAGTTACTGGACTTTATTGCTGATCGAGGCATCATGTTGGTTCGTGATTTGATACCAATTGCCGAGGAGGTCCTGGATACGACGATTGATGAGTCTAAGTACAGCGAGGAATATCTGGATACTCCGATCGCTCAGATGATTAACAGTCAGCCTGCTCTGATGATGAAGGATACTGAAGACGTTCAGGAGCAAGTGGCAACGATAGCCAAACGATTGCTTCGACAGAGCGATCAGGAAGCAGGCATCCATGTGTGAGGCATGTTGGGAGCGAATATCCAAGGCAGACGACATGGAATTTCTGGATAGCTTGGAGTTAACCCATGCCGAGCGTGCTGTGCTGGAAGAACTATACAAGCAGGGCGAGGATCGGATTGTTGAGATTCTTGAGCAGCAAGGCAAGGAATTGCACGAAGCTATTTTGGAACTGAACGAGGAGCTACTGATTGATATTGGGGAGCTAGGCAAGGTGTTGATATCCGTTCAGGCCGGTGATCTGTTCAGCGTACAGTTTGAGCAGGCTGTCTATGATGCATTCACACCTCTGTTTCATTTAGCGGGAGAGTCAGAGCTTACCGTCCTTAATAATGATAAGAGCTGGTCTACGAAAAATAAGGCTGCTTCCCGATTCGCTAAAAACCTTAAGAAGCTTGTTCCTGACATGAACGGCACATCTAAGGACGTTATGACCCGAGCTTTTCAGAAGGCGATTAAAGAAGGAAAGACACCTTCAGAGAGAGCGGTATTAGTGCAAGAGATCAGCGCTGTTGCCACGAAGGGGGAAGGAGGTCCCTTTAGTATGAAGCGAGCTGTCACCGTTGCCCGAACAATGAGCACAGCCGCAGCCAACGGTGGGAAGCTTGAGGGGTGGAAGCAGTCAGAGGTTGTCACCGGTAAGAAATGGCGGTCCTCAAAGGGAAGCCGAACCCGTAAAACGCATAGGAAAGCTGATGGTCAAGTCCAGCCGATCGACAAGCCCTTTAAGGTCGGGAAAAGCGATCTGATGTTTCCGGGTGATCCATCCGGTAGACCGGAGGAGATTATTCATTGTCGCTGCACGATGCAGTCAGTAATGGATTAAAAGGAGGAACTGAATATGTTCAAGTCAGCACGAAGGATTATGGATTCGTGTCTTTTTGCGTTTTCGTTATTACTGAAAGGAGGTGAAAAAAAGATATGACTTATAAACTGAAGGATGCCAAGATAACGCACATCTCTCTGGTAGACAAGGGAGCCAACGGTGTACCGTTTGCAATCATTAAGGCAGATAAAGCTAGTGCTATTCAAAAGCAGGTGCAGATCGCGAAGATCGACGATGACAAGCGCATTGTAAAAGGTGTAGTGTACGAGCCGGACGTTTCGGATGCTCATGATGATCAAATGGATGAAGTCGAGATTGAGAAAGCCGCGCATCTCTTTATGGAGAAGCAGCACACATATAATATCGACAAGCAACATGATCTGGAAGCTGATAAAGGTTATGTCGTCGAGTCTTACGTTGCACCCTGTGACATGGTGCTGGGCGACCAAGCCATCGCAAAAGGCTCTTGGATTGCAGCTGTCAAAGTAACTGACGACGACACCTGGGACGATATCAAGAAAGGCGAGATCACTGGCTTTAGTATGTGGGGTGTTGGCAAGCGTGAAGAGGTTGAGGAAGAAGAGGAAGTATCCAAGGGTCTCTTGAGTAGAATTGCAAAAGCGTTAGGTCTGATTGAGAAGGGCGCAGTCGCAGACAAATATAATAAGAACCGGAAGAACCGAGAATTTTGGGCCGCACAAGATGCCTTGAACTCGGTTCTTTTTCGTTGGGACCAATGGGAGAACGGTATCGAATCCGATACTGAGATCATCCGCGAAGCCTTACAGGATTTTGTTGAGATCGCTCAAGCAGTTCTGATTCAGGAAGACATCGTGAAGGCTATTGGCAAACCATCTGAGCAGATCGCGAAAGCGGGGAAAAAGATTTCCACCGGCAACTTGAAACATGTGGATGATGCTATTACTGCACTAACTGCACTTAAAAATAATACGGCTCCTGTAGAGCTTGAGGAGGAAGACGATTTGAAAGCAGAGGATATTGCAAAGGCCGTAACGGCTGCCATGGCTCCGATCGCTAAGCAAGTGGAAGGTTTGACTGCTGAGATTGCGGAGTTGAAGAAAGAGGAAGGAATGGGGGAACAGCCTACCGGCACCGAACCGGTAGCTACTTCTGAACAGAACGATGTAACCGACGCTATCACGAAGGCACTTGCACCATTTACGGAGCAAATACAGACATTGGCTGCTGATGTACAACTGGTCAAAAACAGTCGAGGCGGTTCCGCACAAGGTGGAGAAAACGAAGAAATTAACAAGGCATCGGGTGGCGTAAGCTTCACCGGGTTGCTCTAATCTAAGGGGGATAATATTTCATGAGAACAAACGGTCAAATCGCTAATATTACCATTCAAAAATCCACTATTGTAACATCGATGGATAACACAGCGCTCAATTATGAACAGGTGGATGCTTTTACGGAAATGGCGTATGAATCTACGGACTTTCTTAAAGGAATTCGCCACATTAATAGACTGAGTTCCAAAGGTACAATTGATAAAATCGGTGTGACGGGTCGTAACTTGCGTAGTAAAAAAGAGAATGTCATGGCAACGAATACTGCTGCTCCCACTTTTCCACAAGTGCCGTATGCTGTGGAACCAGTTGTTCTACCATTTGAAATCACCGAGGAGTTTATTCGCCAGACACAGCGTGTTCGCGGCCAAAATGCTGAGGATATTATTATGCGTTCCATGTCCAATAACTTTGGCGAAAACATGCAGGACATTGGCTTTAATGGAGATACAGCTGCGTTAAGCACAGATCCAGACTATGAATTCCTGAAGATTAATGATGGATGGCTGAAGCTTGCGCGCAAAACAGGTAACTTCCTCGACTTCAAAACGATGACGGAGAAGCAGAAGAAAGGAATACTATTCGAAGTTGAACGTGCTATTATGACACGCTTTCGATCTGGTGGTGTGTTCAAATACTTTATGCATCCTAACACCTTCTCAAAACGGCTTCAAAAACTCGCAGAGATGGATACTAGCGCATCGATCCAACTTCAAATTGCTGGTGGTGTTAAGAAGATCAATGCCTATGATGTGGAAGAGGTCCCTCATATGCCTGAAGGTGCGATCCTGTTCACTTATCAGTCGAACTTCGCGATGGTGCATACCTATGACATGCAGATCAGAAAGACAACTGAAGGTAAGGAAGCCATTTATGCAGACAAGCGTTTCTATGCGATCCACACAGATTTCGATTCTATCTTTGAAGAACCTCAAGCTGTTGCTTACGTGGAAGGGGTGGAATTTTAATGGCATACGTTACGTATAGGGGGACCAACGCGTCCCTCACCCTGCATGCCATCAGGTTTGAACCGAAGGTGCCGGTGCTAATTGAAAGCGAGACAGTTTTGAAAAAGTTACGAGACCAAGCTGATTTTGAGATACGTGAGGAAAAGGTCATTCCACTGGAGGACCTAACACTTGTCCAGCTTAAGGATAAAGCGAAGGTTGCTGGCATTGAGGGATTCAGTGACCTGAAGAAGCAAGAATTGGTTGATGCGCTAAATGCGCTGGGAGGAAAGGGACAGTCTGATGCTAACACCGACGATCCTCCAACAGCGTAGTCGTGTGAGTGCAGTCCAGGAAGCCTTGCCTGAACTGTTGGAGCAGTACATTGATGACGCGCAGACTAGGATAGAATTATACTTGCCCGTTATCTTTCCTGAAATGGTAGACAAGCAGCTCATGTTAGCCTGGGTAAGGCTAGCAGAGTCGCTAGCTCTTCAAGATAGTGAGGAATACCTTGCTTCTGTAGCGAGGGGATACTCTTCAGAGAGTGATGGAGCATGGACTTATATTAGGCAGGCAGTTGCTGGTAAGACTACTGGTAACGCTGATGTAGATACCATTCTCTTCCTCTGGATTAAGAAGCAGGAGCAGGTCGATGACGGAAACGTTACGGCCTATTTGCTATGAACCATCGCTTCCATACTCCATTATCGGTGTACAGGGTAACAAGGAAGAAGGATGGCGACGACCTGTTCAGTGATCGAAAGTCCGGCAAAGTAGGGGATCATAAGTGCTTTGTCATTAAGACTGAAACGGCCGAGAAGACCGACGAAAAGCCTGTGCTGTATATCATCAAGAAAACTATCGGATTGCCCAAATCTGCCGATGTGAAGCTTAGCGATGAGATACATTTACTGGGGCGTCGCTACTTAGTTATTGATGCGATTCCCCGGCGATATTGGAGAGAGATCCTTGTTACATGTGAGGTGAAGGGCAGTGAACATTCATGATTTCGACGGCTTGGCCCGTAAGTTTAAAAAGCTGAGCGATGAAGGAGTGAGTGAGATCCTCCGTAATATTGCTGAAGCTGTAGGAGAGACATTATTAAACTTAGTCATTGATGAGATCGATAAGCAAGATCTTATTAATACAGGTTTAATGTGGAACTCTTTTACACGTGGCGAAGACGGAAACGTATGGGAATGGGATGTGGACCGCAATGCGATCACCCTTGAAGTTGGTTCTAATTTGGGAACCCGAAGTAATGATCCAAGCAAAGCGGGATATCCACGGTTGATTAATGATGGATATACAATTCACAAGGCCCACTTCGTGCCTGGTTACTGGGATAGTGTAGGAGCATTCATTTATGATCCAAAGGCTAAAGGCGGCTTTATGGCAAAACCGAGATCATTTATTGGTCGGCATTATTTTGACATTGCCATCAAGCAGTTGGAAGGTGGCATGAATGCTTTAATCCAGAAGCGTTTGGAAAAGGAATTGGAGAGGATGCTGTCATGATGGATGTTGGGCTTAAAGCGTGGGCTGAGATCGTGCAGCAGATCTATCCTGATCTTCCGATTCTTCGCGATCGATCGTTATGGCAGGCCGGACAGTTTGAACGGCCAAGCGTATTTGTGGAAACTGATCTGGTTTCCGACAAAGTGCATACGCCGATGGCAGACAGGATTATTGAAGACGTGGGACTGGTCTTCCATTTTGACATGGAACGAATCGGAGAAGAGGATCAAGGGGAGCCAATTCCGTTGGACCTGGCTCCGTTCTTCTTATTCCTCCGGCAACGTAGATTCTGCGTAGCATCAAAGCGCTTCGGGATCATGATGGTGATAGAGGCACCACGTACGCGGGAACTGAAGGATCGGATAGAGGTCACTTTCCGTTATTCCTATTTGCTATACGTTCCTAAGCTATTGATCAAAGACAACGGGCAACCGGTGGGAAAAATCAACGATTTTTATATCGATGAAGGGGAGTACAAGGTATGAGTGTTAAAAAAACAGTCCGAGAGCCTATAGATGTTTCGGATGACCTGAACAAACGAACCAAGCAGGAATGGATTGAGAGCGCAGCGGTATTGAAGCGGGAACGCTTTGAAATCGCAGGCGCTCTTTTTGATTGCAAAACAGATGATCTGTTATCAAGGCAAGAAGTTAATCAAAAGCTGGAAGCATACTTGCGTCCAGTAACGAAGGAGGAAACGGTGAATGTCGATACAAAGGAATAGATCAGGTGCCTACGTTGAGCTAATCGCACTAGCAAAGGCCCGCGTCATCCCGGTTACGGGTCGTGTACTGATCCCATATCAAGCCGAGTGGGGGGCACCTAACCAAGCGGTCGATATGGCTGACACATCTGAACGGCTGAAGGAGTCGGGCTTGCTTGTAGACGAACTAGAGCTTGCTGCTGAGAGTGGGGCAACAGTGATTGGTTACCGAGTCACCAATGAACAAGAAAAGCCGGCTCTTTATACGGTGGCTGATAGCTACACCATTGAGGCACGTTATCCAGGTACACGTGGTAATGACTTTGAATTTATGGTACGTGTTGCATTGGTGGATGTCTCAAAGAAAGAGATTATGATCCGAGATACCAAAGGAATTTATGACACGGAGACATACCTGGTTGCTGACAAAGCTGAAGCTATTGAAGTGCTGAAGAAGTCGGCTATGGTCCGTTTGAAAAATACAGGAGCAACTACATTGGCGGATCTAGCTTATACAAAGTTAGCTGGTGGCATCACGGGAACGGCAGTGATTACTACATCCGATTGGAGTCGTATCTTTAACCGAGTTGATGGTCTGATCTTTGATGTATTCTACTTGCCATCTACTGACAAAGCAGTCCAAGCAGCTTGCAAACAATGGCTGTTGGATCGCCGCATAAAGGCTCGTAAACTTGCACAGTTAGTGGTTGCGGGCGAAGACTCTAAGGATGGCGACATAGAAGCACACAACGAACGTAGTCGAGCAATGAATGCACGTTATATCATTAACTGCACTTTAGCCGGTGAACATATCAATGGTAAAACGTATACCTCGATTCAGTGGGCCGCATGGATCGCCGGGCTTGTAGCTGGTACGCCTGCCAACAAATCATTTACAGGTATAAAGGTACCTATGAAGCTAGCGAAGGTAGACTGGAGCCATAGCGAAGTGATTAAGGGATTGGCTGAAGGTACGCTAATGGCTACCCGTGACGGTTACGACTATATCATTGAATCAGCGGTCAATACCCTTACTACTCTTGGTAATGGAGAGCGTGAGGACTTCGGAAAGATCAGAGTGTCCATGACGATTGACCAAGTGCTTAATGATATTTATGCAACTGCTAAAAAGCTGAAGGCAAAGCTAGACAACGATAAAGATGGCCGCGGAATGTTTATTGCTGCCGTTCTTGAGTACCTTAAAATCCGCGGTCAACAAAAGGCGATTGCTGCTGGATTTACATTTACAGAAGACGGTTCGAAGACGAGTGACTTTGATTATGCTTACTTCAAGCTTTTCGCTAAGCCACTAGATGCAATCGAAGCATTTTATATCACTTGGGAGGTGGCGTAAACAATGGAACGCGAACTGATTGGTCGTAACCTGTCCGTTCAGGACGACAACGGTGATGATATCCAAACTATTAAAGAGATCGAGGTTATATTGAAGCCGGAGAACCTTGATATTGTCCGAGCACGTCGTATGACCAAGACAAAGCAACTCACGGGTTATGAGATTACCGTTAAGTTGGTCATGTCTAAGTTGGAATCCCGACTGCGTTACAGATTACTGGAAGACTTCAAAGCAGGCAAGACATTGTTCTTACCCCGAATCACAGGATCGCTGGAAGATAAGATGACAGGTAATACCGAGCGGGTGCTGATTACGGGTATTCATATCCATGAGGAGATGGACATCCTAGTTGCAAAGATAGATGACAATAACGGTATCGATATTACTTTGTCCGGTACCGCAACGGATTTCGATTTTGTTGAGAAATTTCCGGATTATATGGCTTAAGAGGCGCGAACCCATCGAGTGAAGTAGGAATCAGACAATCTAACAGAAGCATATTGGTTACATAAACGATATAGAGGTGAACAATGAAACCAATGCTTCATAATCATGAGTTTAAAATATATGTTATAACCTTTTCGGATATAAAACGATTCTTTATTATGGAAATAATAATTGGAGCGATGACTTATTCAATCGCTATGAAACTATTTCATAATGTAATCTTAGCAAGCGCGGGAGGATGGGCTGGCACAGAAGGACTAAAGAGATTGGGTATTGTAAAAAAGGTGATGTGGAAGTAACGAATATATAAACGATGAAATTGTGTGATCCATGTAAGGCCGCCTTTTTATAAGGAGGCCTTTTTCTTATGATGTTTATTATTAATCAAAATTTCAAGGAGGAAATATTCATGAACGATAAATTAGAGAAATATCTGGCTAAAGGCAAAGAAGGCCATAAGGATGACATCATTAAGGTGTCTGCTGATAGCGAGGATTGGGCTGTACGCCGCTTGACGACAATGGAAGTTCGTCGTGCTTACGAACTTGCATACGAGGAAGACGGTACTGCAAAAATAATGTTCAATGAGATCGACGTTATGATCGTCAAGGCTACGGAGCATGATTTTGACTGGAACAATGTTGATCTGTTGAAGTCGTTTCACTGTACGAGCAAATTTGAGCTACCACCTCGTTTGTTAGAAAATCCGAATGATTATTCTGCCCTTAGCCAAGCAGTCCGTAATTTTCAAGAAACGAAGGATGCGTTGATTAAAGAAGCAAAAAACTCATCAAGCAAGACGGAGAAGCAAGCTGGGTAGCTTCCTTTTGGATTAACCAGAAGCGACTACCCGCAGAAATACTGCCGTATGAGGTTGATAAGCAGCGGCAGTATTATTTCTGTCTTGCCGCCGGCATGATCGCAGAAGAAGAGGCGAAACGGCTGGCTAAGAAATAGAAGGAAGGAGGTGGAAGACAATAGCAGCTACATCAAAAGTGACAGTGCCGTTTGAAGCACAGGATTTTATTTCTGGTGCTGTCAGGAATATACGCACGGTGCTGCGCGGTGCTACCGACGACCTATTAGATTTTCGACGCGCATCCGGACAGATGGGGAATGATTTGGTATCTAACCTCAGACGATCTCGAAGCGCAGCGGATGACTTAGGGAGTCGGATTAGTGATGCCACAGACGAAACACGCAGATTAGGCAGGGCAAATGTTGACGACTTATTTCGGCATGCTCGAAGCGGAGCGGATGATTTACGGCACTCAGCATCTCGGGCAGATGCAGAAATCAGAGGGATGAGTGACTCCCGTGTGCATATACGTGCAAAGGATGAGGTGAGTCCTGTCTTAGATAGTATTTCATCTAAGATATCCACTATTGCCGTTACTGCGGGTACTATGCTTCTGGGCAGTGGGCTAAAAGATGCCATGTTTGGCAATGTGATGGACTATTATTCAGAGGCTTCTCGTAGTGCAGCCCTGTTACCAGCTAATGTGCGGGAGAAGAGTCTCAAAACAATTGATAATTTGCATGCTCAAGGGATTATCCCCACTCAAACTGAGGGAGCTAGGCAATTAGCAGATTTAGCTCCTTTGGTAAAGGACAAGTCCAAGGCAGATGATTTTTTGAATGCTTCTTCTAAGATACAGTATATCCGACCTGATTCAGGAGCAGAGGAAGTAAATCGTGCTTTGGCTCAGTCTGCAGATACCTTTAAGGAAAGCTATGGATCAGTAGCTGACAGCATGATGTATGCATACAAAGAGGTGGGGGATCGGCAACAAGACTTATTCGATACTTTTTGGGAGTACAGCGGCTATTTTAAAAACACAGGGGCTAATTCGGGGCAGATGGCTAACTTTTTGACACAAAGCGTTAAAGAAGGCAGCTTCAATTTTGACAAGCCAGCGGACTTTATCAAGGAGACGTTCGGTGTAAAAGCTTTAGACTCCGGGGATATGGAGAAATACTTTAAACTTCGGGGTGCCGGCAAAGAAGAGGCACCTCGGCAAGCGGCTGCTTTTACCAATGATATTAATTCAGGTGACGAGCAGCGGGCCAGAGGTGCCCTCATGGCGCTCGTGGGGGATTTATCTAGCCAAACACAAAGTGATTTAAAACAATCACTTGTTTCCTTAGGAGCAGCGGCGGCAGAAGATAACGGGAGTGCTATTATGAAGACATTCCCGGTCCCCTTCCAGCCAGCACCTTCTAGTATATCTGGTACCACGGACTTAATGGTCAAGTCTCAACAAGATGCGAATCCTATGCAAGGTACCATCCAGACACGAGCTCTAATTGGTCAGCAGATGCAAGATATTGGTGCGAACCTATCTACTGCTGTTCTCCCTGCGCTTAAAGAATTTAATAAGCTGCTTACAGATAATAAGGACAACATACAGGGAATTGGCTCCAAAATTGTAGATTTTGTTAGCGGTGTAACTAGCATATATAGTGAACACTTTACTGCAATTAATACAGGTTTAGGGGTTCTTCTTGGAACTGTAGTAGCTGTGAAGACGGTGAAAACAGGTAAAAAGATTTGGAATACTGGTAGGGGTGTAGTTTCTTCTGTAGAGGGAATGTTCGGGAGAGGTACAAATAAAAGATCTGACCCGATAGAAGAAGTTGGAACGCCTACAAAAAAACGCTTCTCTCTTCAAAGAGGTGGCATAGGTGGTAATGGTGGAGGGATAGGGGGCTTAAGTTCGGTTTCTTCAATGACTGTTAATGCCAGTGTGGTATACCTGAACGAGGCTGGTGGAGGTCTTGGTGGCAATGGTGGGAATAGGAAACGCAGAGGAGGTCGAGGAAGCAAACGAGGTGGACGTGGGCTAGGGCTAAACGGTAAAGGAACAAATAATCGTAATACTCTGGGTGGCCGGAGTAAGGACGCCATAGGTGCGCGACGTGGTAACGGAACAACAAGAGCACCAAACTTACCTGATGTTGATGTAGCCCCAGCAAAGGCTCGGTTTACCTACCGAAGTTCAACACGACTAAATAGCCCATCACCTATTCCGGATGTAATCCCTAATGCACCTAAAGGAGGCATGTTTAAGGGATTATTTAAAGGTGGAAAGAAGGCACTTAAGGCTGCGGGAATTGTTGGTACTGTGGCAGGGATTGGATTTAGTGGCTATGACCTATACCAGGCAACAAAAAAAGATGGTATTAGATCGGCCATATCTTCAACAGGTGGTTCCATGCTGGGTGGTACTGCCGGAGGTATCGTCGGAGGAGTGGTCGGTTCACTAGCTGGTCCCATCGGTACGGCTGTCGGTGCGGCTGCTGGAGGATGGGTCGGTGAAAAAATTGGTTCAATGGCCGATAATGCCGGGTGGACCAAAAAAGCTGTAGACGGTATCTATTCCATCAGTAACTGGTTCACTGGGAAGAAAGAAGCACCTGCAGCGGCTCCAGTCGCACCACCTGAAGCGAAAGTTACTTTCGGAAATATGACACCTGAACGAGAGAAGCAGCTTCAAAAAACCTTCGAATCATTCCGTTCGGATGTATCCAAGAATGGCATCAAGCAAGCGTTGAACAGCGCAATGGGTCAAAGCGGTGTCACCCAGACAGTGGATAAGATAAAAGGCCGCTTTGTAGGAATGTTAAAGAGTACAGATTCAAAAAAGGCTCAGGACAACATCCATGCCATTGGTACTGCGTCACAAAAAACAGGTGTTCAAACAAAGCAGCTTGGAGCAACCGCTAAGAGTAGTACACAGGAGATCGTACAGGGGGCAGGTCGTGCCGGGAGTAGCTTTGGGGGAATTAGTACTGCAGTAAAGACTGCGACAGACCAAACAAGGTCGCATTTGATGTCTTTGCAGAATATCAGCAGTCAAGGAAGTAGTTGGGGAAGTAATTTAATCTCCATGATGACATCAGGAATCCGGAGTAAATTCCCATCGCTAACATCGGCCGTTTCTGAATCTGCAGGAGTTATTAAGAACTTTCTCGGTTTTCACTCACCAACCAAAAAGGGTCCAGCTAGTAAGTCCGACAAATGGGCAGGAAACTTTGTTTCAATGTTCGCAGGTGGGTTAAAGTCGGATTCCATACGAGAAAAGATGACTTCGATTGCTGGAACATTGCGAAGTGGTGTTCAGAGTATCCAGGGACCGCAGAGTGGAAGCATGACCGGAGGCGTTTCGATTGCTCCATTACTTAATCAGGCATCCCCTGCAACACCTAAAGCTGTCACCATACAGAACATTAACATCGACTTTGGAGAGTTAGCGAAAGGAATTACGGACTTTGCTCAATTTGCCAAGATGATGACTAGCTCTCAAGGTCGGGCGCTGATTCGTCAGGTATTCGGTGAAGAGTTGTACAAAGTTCTGGAGAATGGAGGGTAAGCCATGTTGGCATTATCTCAAGGGAAAATCCGTCTTACGTTCCCGATCACCCCAACAGAAATTCAGATTACATCTGGTAATGAGGTTGAAGTCTTTACCGTTATTATCGGACAGGAGCGAACAGGTAAACCCGTTTCTAAAGTGAATCGGGTTTCTTTTTCGATCATTTTACCACGTCAATGGGAGAACATTTGGGAGAAAGATAGTAAGCAAACCGTCACCTATAAAACCCCAGAGACAACGTGGAATCTGGTGGAACAATGGAAGGCAAAGCCAGTTGTACTTAATTTCGAAAACTTATTTAGTCAGACGATGATCATTGAAAATATGGAGAAAACCTATAAAGACGGACAGGGCAATCTTCATGCTACCTTATCATTTGTTGAGAATAAGCCGGTAAAAATCGTGTCCTACTCCAACACAAAGCAACTGCTTAAACCTGGTGTAATAATAACTAAATCATCCAAGAGTCGGCCAAACACGACTGGGAAAAAGGATGCTAAAAATAAGAAGAAGACAAGCGAAAAAGCAAAAAAGGCTAAGGATAAAAGTAAGAAGGCTAAAGATAATGCGAAGGGTTCCTTCAATTACTCGGACCAAAAGAGCCGCATATCTAGTAAAAATGCTAGCGTTAAAGGGAAGTGATTGGCGTGAATGGTTTCGCAGTTTTGTATGGAAAAGATAACACTCGCCACGTCTTAACGGATGCGATCGAGGAGCTGTCTTGGTCTTCTGGGCGGGATGAGATCGCTCGCAGTGCGACGGTACGGTTACGCAATGCTACGGGCATCAGGGAGGCTGGTATGCTGATGTGCTTTTCGCAGCAAATTAAAGGTCCGCTAACGAACGCTAAGAATCAATTTTTCCACGGTCCGATCATCAAGTATGAGCACAATGAATTTACAGATGCTTGGGAAATTGAGACTCGTGAAATTGGCTGGTATCTGGCGAAGAACAAAGGCATGCGTCCATATCTGAAGGGAGAGGCGGGGGCAGAGCTACAGCGTTACATCAAAACTACAGGTGTAGACTTCCGTTGCCCGAAGCTCGGCTACAACCTGGATGAACGTTATGGCACGATGTACCATTCCGATCTGATCTTGGATGTGCTGCAAAAGGCATATGAGCGTAGCGGTTACCGATATTATGTGGACGTGGTACGCACAGACCAGAGTTTCTATCTGGAGGTAAAAAGGGAGGGGACCAATAGCCGTGTCCCTGTTTTTATTCCAGATCAGATGGAGTCTAGCACAGCAGGTTATTCCATAGAAGATACGTACACAGTTGTGACAGCTCAGAAGTACAAGGACGATAAGCTAGCTTCTTCAGTGACTAAGACTAATGCAGGCGCAGTGAAGGCGATGGGAAGGATGGAAGAAATCATTGAGGTTGAGGAGGATGAGACTCCGGCAACGGTCGCAGCTCAGCGACTAAAGGCTTTATCTGTTCCCAAACAGATTAAAAAAATCACCGTCAAACATGAGGACCACACACTTTCCGGATTAAGATCTGGTTGGCTAGTGCTGATCAAGACTGATCATGTATCTAAATGGATTGTGGAGAGTGCAGACTCAAGCTTTAAGAACGGGATATACACGTTGCAGTTGGTGCTCGAGAGGAGGGAAGCCTAGTGCTGAACGAAGCATTGAAGCTGTTGCGGGAAAAAACAACGGGACACATCGATGCCAAAGATACCGAACGGGCCACGCTGCTGAGTTGGCCCGTCCCAAGAATTGAAGTAGATGGAGATCCGTATCCTTATGAAGCGGATAAACTGGTCATTGCAGATTATCTGCAGGAAAGACGTAGGGAAGTGACTTTTGAAGTTGAAGAGCCATCAATCACGGTGTTAAAAGGCATTCTAGTCACACCAAGCCCTCTGCAGGCTGGTGATCGATTGATTGTGTCTCGCATGACCGGACAGCGCTACTATGTGCTTGGAAAGGATGTGACAAGCGGTGGCTGATGGAGGTTTTTTTCCTGAACTAGATTTGTCTGAAGTGGAACAGATTGAATCAACTGAATCTGTTCCCTCTGAAAAAAAATGGACCTATGTTATTGATTGGCGAAACCGCCGCCTTGAACTCACCGATAGTGGACGTCCAAGAAAGACCCAAACTTATGTGGAATACCTGGTACAGACGGCCATGAAAATACTTAATACTGAACGTTTTCAGTATGTCGTGTACGGAGAGGACATTGGCGTTGAAAAATCGGAGTGGCCGAGTTGGGAAGATGTTGAGATCAAGCGTGACATTAAGGAAGCATTGACCGCTCATATTGAAATTGAACAGGCAGAGGTATTGTCCATGCAGCGAGTAGGCAGGGACATGCACCTGCAGATCTCATTGACTGGCCTAGTGGGAATTGCGTTGTTGGAGGAGGAGATTACACTATGAATTTAAAATTAGCGGATCTGCCAGTTCTCCCACCGATGGCAATATTAGAGGAAACACCTGAAGATATTTACCGTCGTTGGGTGAATAGGGCCATCACACTGGCAAATGACAGAGGTCTACCTCCTCCGCCCACGGACGATGGAGAGTTTTTCTATGACCTATGGTATCCCATCGCTCAAGAGATATCTGAGCAACAGGAGCTCTTAACCTATGCCTTCATTCAAGCGTTCCCGATTTGGGCAGATAGCGAGTTTTTGGACGGTCATGGGTGGTCGGATGGACTACCACGTAAAGTGGGAGAAGATGACGACACATATCGACTGCGGCAACTTGATCGAGCCTTTACTGAGGAGGGGAGTGGCCGTAAGAAGGACTATGAAACATGGGCCATGGAAATGGAAGGTGTTGGCGGGGCCATGGCACGGGAGAAAGAGAGGCATGATACCTCTATTGATTTGTATCTTACGGATCTGAAAAGCCAGCCGATTACAGAAGCATTCGCGGAGATGGTGAAAGCTTGGATGTGGGATGAAAGGCGAATTGCGGGACATGACCTTCAGGTACATCCGGCACAGGTGTTTACGCTGCGCATCGAGGCGAAGTTGGATACCGCAGTTGATCGGTCTGAGTTGATTGATCTCATTCACAAACGCATCATGGATTATGCGGTTGGACGTAGCAAGTTGATATACAATTACATGGCTGCGCTGCTACTTGTCAAAGGCGTTGAAAACTACAGCAGTTTCAAGATGAACGGTATGACTGAGGATGTTGAAGTACCAACTACGTCCGTGCTGCAGCTTGAGGTGATCCTATCATGATACCTTTACGCTACCGAGAAATGTTGCCGCCTTACTGGCAGGAGATCAGTATGGCCGAGCAGCATTTTGGTGTGATGGAGTTAGAGGTCGATGACAGGGAACGCACGATTGATGATTTGGGAGATCAGTTTATTTTGCAACGTGCTACCTGGGCATTATCTATGTGGGAATGGATATATTTTCGTCAAGAGAAGAATGGAACTTTGGAACATCGCCGGGAGGAAATACGCCGGAAGAGATGGGCAAAGAGGCCCTTTACGTTGCCAACGCTTCGGCTGATCGGCAACAAGTATGGCAAGCTTCTTAATGTGATCGAAGACTTTCAGGTGAAGGAGATCCGCTTTGAATTTGCTGCAGGGGAAAAAATAGACCTGGCTGCATTGGAGGCGGATTTTGAATATATCCGGCCCGTGCATATCCTACGCGGGGTACCGATTGCCAAGACACCAGAACAGCCCATTATTATTCGTGGAGTCGGTTACGGCCATCAAGTGGACTTTCCGATCTGCGGTTTGGAGATCCCGGTCGAAGTAGGCGTAAGTGGTAAATTAACTAATCAGACGTTAACAGTTGGTAGCAGTAGAATCTACCACGGCATCGATGGGCCGATAACTGGATTTGAGATACCAATAGAAAGGATGATCTAAGCATGGCCGACCTTGTACAGCCGCGTTTGTTGGATTATATCTTGCAGGACATGAGCGCTCGTTTTGACCACGCGTTGTTGAATATCGGGGGAGAGCTTATCCCTTATCCGATACACAATACGATTTTCTCCAGCCAATCTGTCCGCAAATACGTTTACGTAACCGAAACGCAGGCTGTGGGGAAACAAATATTAGGATCATCCCTGATGGATAAGGATGGTAATACGTTAGCAAACCAAGCCCTTAACGTCATCAAAAACGATAAGGGCTTTTTAATTGGCTTTGAGATATCAGTACGATTGGAGGCGACAACGAATGTATGACAAACAAATATGGAAAGACGAGATACCGGATTTGACTAAGCCAATTTTAGATGCGAATGGGAAACAAAAGACTGATCCGCAGACAGGGAGACCGCTCTTTGAGCTTGTTCAAGAAGGGACACGGATTACTTCTACCCGTTTAAACAAAATGGAAATAGGGATCGGGGGTGCTCATGATTTAGTAGAGATGTTGGCGAAAGAACTTGGGGGAAACTTTGTAGCATCATCCAACGGGGCAATAGGCTTTCAATTCTCAACTAAGGATCTCACGGTCAGTTGGACGACAGGAATCGCATATGTTGGCGGTAGAAGATTTGAAGTATTAGCGGGCAGCTTACCACTAAATCCAACACAGGGCCAATATCTGTATTTGGACCTGGACGGTAAGATAAAAAAGACAACATCTGAAGCGACTGCGGTAACTGCTCTTTTACTTTGGTATATGGCCACTGACGCCAGCGGAGTTATTACCTCTACAGATAAGCGTAGTGCCGTAAACATGGCTGAAATCCTCAAGAGAATTGAGAACATTGACGTAGACATCCCTAATGCATCTCTTACACAAAAGGGTATCTCTCAACTTAACAGCGCAATAGATAGTACATCTGAGACGCAAGCCGCAACACCTAAGGCGGTTAAGACGGTAAACGATTCTCTTGTGTCGCATAAGGCGGACAATACGAAGCATGTCCCGCATTTAGGCACGACAGTGAATTTAAACAATTATTACAGCATAACAACCACAGAAGTCATAGATGTTAACCAAAAATTTACAATTGCCTTTAATAGTGCATCAATAAGCACTGGCGCGCCGACTCTTAATGTTTCATCAATTGGTATCGAGAAACCAATTAGAAAGCCGGGTGGATCTTATGCAAATATAAAGGTGGGAGTCTATACAGTTTTTTGGGACGGAACGTCTTTTCAGTTATTGGGTGAAGGAGGTGAGATATTAACAGGGGATGCTATAGCGGCTAACGTTCTAGCTACGAAGACATTTTATAAAGATAATCCAACTACAAAATTAACAGGAGCGATGCCTGACTTAGCGGCTACCAACATACAAAGCTCCTTCACCGAAGATGTTACTATTCCTGATGGATATCGGAATGGGTCCGGTAAAGTATTACAACCATTAGTTCGAGCAGGTGACTTTCCTTGTTATACAGATGATAGGGGGAGTGTTTCACCTTATGAATCGTATGCAAAATATAGAGATGTAATAGTTAGTAAAACTGGAACATATCGTGTTAGTTTTAAATTGCAGGTAGGTAATACAATGTATACTGTGTACGGTAGAATATATAAAAATGGTGTGGCTGTTGGTACAGAACGTATTTGTTCAGTTACAAGTACCATCACTTTCACAGAGGACTTGTATCTTATAGCAGGTGATCATGTTCAATTATACGCAAGGATGCTATCGGGAGCTAATGGTGGTACCGTTTATGGTTTTAATATAACAATAGCTAACTCTAATCCTACTGCTATTTATAGCTCTTAATTCAGAAAGGATGATTACATTGAAGATTGTGAAATACGAAACAGAAGAAGAAGCGGAACAAATAAAGAATCAACAAATTGCTAAAGGATATATACTTGTAGAAGTATCGAATATAACAGAGGGTAACTTCCTAGGATTTCAGGAAGTAGGATGGATAGAACCAGAACCAGAGACTCCGTTACACGATCAGATCACACAGTTAGAAGCACAAAATACCGAGTTAATGTTGGCGGTAGCAGAGTTAGCAAGCGTAAGCGAAACAGACAAAATGGAGACACAGCTTGCCATTGCGGAATTAGCATCTATTGTAATGGGAGGTGTAGCGTAGTGGCGAAGATATATTACAACTTGATTAAAGCAGGGCGTTGGGAAATAGATAACGTACCAGCAACATGGAAGAATAGTACACAAGCTTTATTAGATGCCGATGTGACGGAATAGGACGATTAAATGCAGCATAAGCTAGCGTTATTTTTATTGTCGGCTCTGGCAGGAAATCTATTCTTTTTGTCGAATTGTTAGCTTATATAGATGAAAGAAGGTGTTGTTATGGGACATGGATGGAAAACAATTAGCAGAGAAATAGTTAGTAAAAAAGCTTGTTCTTGCGGAAAAGGCAATATTATTGAATGGGAGATAGAGGAAGAAAGCGATCACTCATTTCATAATAGATTTGATAATCGTACAGAATTCACTTGTCCAGATAAGTGTCATATAAGAAAATAACACTTATCTATTCTTCTTTTTTGTAGGTATACACTCGGACGATTATACGCAACACCAACAGCACCTTAGATGGTGTATTTTTTATGCCTTCGGAGTCGATCCGAGGGCTGTTTTTATATAAAAAAATGGGGGGATTTATATGGAAGAAGCAACGGAGATCCTACAGAGGTTGACGCGGGTGGAGACTAAACTTGATACAATGTTAAACGCCAAGGATATCGCTCAGGAAGCATTACAGTCAGCTAAGTCGGCACATCATCGACTTGAAAAGATTGAGGATGGTCAAAAATGGCTGTGGCGTACAATTGGCGGTTCTTTTGTTTTAGCAATTACGGCTTTTATTATCACTGGTGGTCTGAAATAAAAATAGGGAGGAATGATTTCAATGGAATGGAATGCTATTTTTCAATTAATTGATCCGAAGCTATTGGTCGTTGTTGCAGTATGTTGGGCGCTTGGATTTTCACTTAAGAAGACCCCAAAGGTGTCGGACTGGATGATTGTTTATGTAGTTACTTTGATTGCTGTATTATTGACGGTTTGGATACTTGGATGGGGTCCTGAAACGCTAATACAAGGCGTGTTGTGTGGAGCTTTTGCAGTCTATGGTAATCAACTTGTGAAGCAAACTAAGAAAGGGGTGGATTCGGATGCAAAACAGGAGTAAGGGAAACGCGCAGGGGATTGATGTATCACATTGGCAAGGTGTTATTGATTGGAAGAAGGTTATAGCAAGTGGGATCTCATTCGTCTTTATCAAGGCGACTCAGAATAGCATGGATAAAAAATTCTTGGATAACGTCAAGGGTGCAAAGGCTGCTGGGTTATTGGTAGGAGCATACCACTATATTGATGACTCAGTTACCACAGTGGATAAGGCGAGGATGGCGGCACGGATATTTTATAATGCTATCCAATCAGCAGGAGGCGTGAGCATTTTTGACCTCCCACCTGTCATGGATTATGAGAGTAATAAAAACAATTTGAGCAAAGCGTTGATTTCAGCCATTGCAAAGGCATTCCTTGAAGAGATCCATCGCCTTACAGGGATCAAGCCACTTTTATATACGTATCCTTCGTTTATAGGTAATTTCACAGGTCTAAATAACTACCCACTGTGGATTGCACGTTACAACGCTTCGACAGCACCCGATAACGGTTCTGGTTGGTCGTGTTGGGAGTTTTGGCAGTACAGCGATGGCGTAGCAGGCGGGGTATTGCCAATTGGTACACGTAAGGTAAATGGTATTGCGGGACAAGTTGATCTCAATGAATTTAATGGGACAATTGTTGATCTGAAGGCAAAGTATGGCAAGCAAATTAAACCTGAAAAGGACGAGGTAAAAGTGGACCCTAAAGACGCAAATGCAATCATTGATAAGTATCTCAAGCCAGCATGGGGGGCAGCTAAGACAGCAGCAGATAAACAGGAGATTGGTAGATTGGCTGATGAATTGCGGATAGTCTCAGGACAAAAGAAACAAAATTCATAGTAGGAAATGTAAGATTGAATTAAATGTAAATAAATACAGACCCTGAATAGTACAGAGTCTGTAATGATATTAATTTTGTTTGGTAAATATAAGAGAATATG
>Ga0153923_100145_pt1 | contig 32108 bp, 31 predicted proteins | sample TSNJ007MetaG_FD_104682 | JGI IMG/M metagenome (GOLD analysis project Ga0153923, IMG submission 104682) | Attine ant fungus gardens microbial communities from New Jersey, USA - TSNJ007 MetaG | ecosystem: Host-associated > Fungi > Mycelium > Unclassified | place: USA: New Jersey, Brendon T. Byrne...
GGCGGCAATTCGAAAGCCATGATGCTTCTCCTAATCAGGTCTGTTGCGGTGAGCGCAAGGCCGATCACGGGCGGCCAGAAATGCACCGACGAGTTTTTACTCTTTGCGGCGCAGGGTTCGGATCATAGCACCGGGGTCAAGGCTTAACCACGCAACAACTGTGTGGGATAGAGGTTCCAGAGCCTTTTGGAATAAATCACGAGGCCAGGATCAACTGACCGGCTACGGTGAACATCATCACCGCCACCAACAGATCGAGAATCCGCCAGGTACTCGGCCGCGCCAGCCACGGTGCAAGCCATGCCGCACCAAGGGCGAGGGTGAAAAACCACAGCAGCGACGCACTCGCCGCGCCCACGACATAAGCGCCCGGCACCGACTGCTGTGCGCCGAGAGAACCGATCAACAGCACCGTATCGAGATAAACGTGCGGGTTGAGCAGGGTCACCGCCAGCGCGCTGAGCATCACCGCGCGCAACGAGCGTACGGTGTGGTTTTCGCCCTGATCCAGACTCTGTTTCGAGAACGCCCGGCGCAGCGCTTGGCTGCCATACCAGATCAGAAAGACCGCGCCGCCCCAGCGTGCCACCGCAAGCAATGTCGGATTTTGCGCCAGTACGGTCGCCAGACCAAACACCCCAGCCGCCACCAGCAGCGCATCGCAGGCTACACACAGCGCCGCCACCGGCAGGTGATGTTCGCGGCGCAGGCTCTGAGCCAATACGAAAGCATTCTGGGTGCCGATCGCCATGATCAGCCCCAAGGCCACCAGTAGCCCGTTCACATAGCTTTGCCACATCAATAATTACTCCGCGTTGGCTGCGAGATCGCGCAGCACGTGCATGGCGCGTTCGGCGTCGGCCTGACCGACAAACAAATGATCGTGGTAATAACCGGCGATCACGTTGCAACTGATCCCGGCTTTGCCCAATGCCGTGGCGAACGCAGCGGTGAGGCCGACTGCTTCCAGTGCCGAATGCACGTTGAGGGTGATCCACGCCGCGACATAATCGAAAGCGAACCCGGCGTGTTCAGCCTGGGAGCGTTCAAGGATCACGGTCAGGCCTTCCTGCTCGCGGAAGCTGCCGACAATCTCCAGCCCGCTCGGCAACAAGTTGTCAGGCACGGTGCAAAACACGTATTCGCCGGCGTTGAGCTGCGGGCTCATGCTGCGCAGCAAGGTCGTGAGTGAGGTTTCGCCAGCCATTGCAGTGTTCCTTGATAAGAGTGCTTGCTGGCTATTCTCCGGCCGAAAGCGGTATAAGAAAAACCAATAGTGCTGATCGCTCATTAGGAAAACTGATGTTCGACTACAAATTGCTTTCCGCGCTGGCCGCCGTGGTCGAGCAGGCCGGATTCGAACGCGCCGCGCAGGTGCTGGGCTTGTCACAATCGGCGATTTCCCAGCGGATCAAACTGCTGGAAGCGCGGGTCGGCCAACCGGTGCTGGTGCGCGGCACGCCGCCGTCACCGACGGAAATTGGCCGGCGGCTGCTCAACCATGTGCAGCAGGTGCGCCTGCTCGAGCGTGACTTGCAGACCCTGGTGCCGGCGCTCGACGAAGAAGGCCTGCCGGAGCGTTTGCGCATCGCCATCAACGCCGACAGCCTCGCCACCTGGTGGGCTGAAGCCGTGGGCGATTTCTGCGCCGAACAGCATTTGCTGCTGGATCTGGTGGTGGAAGATCAGACCGTCGGCCTCAAGCGCATGCGTGCCGGGGAGGTGGCGGCGTGTGTCTGTGCCAGCGAACGCCCGGTGGCCGGTGCGCGCAGCGTGTTGCTCGGGGCGATGCGCTATCGGGCACTGGCCAGTCCGGCGTTCATCGAGCGGTATTTCCCCGACGGCGTGCGCGCCGAGCAGTTGCCGCGTACGCCGGCGCTGGTGTTCGGGCCGGACGATTTTCTCCAGCATCGTTACCTCGCATCCCTCGGTGTCGATGGCGGTTTCGAGCATCATTTGTGCCCGTCCTCCGAAGGCTTTGTGCGCCTGACCGAAGCCGGGTTCGGCTGGGGACTGGTGCCGGAACTGCAAGTGCGCGATCAGTTGCAACGCGGCGTATTGCGCGAACTGTTGCCAGATAAACCGATCGATGTGCCGTTGTACTGGCATCATTGGCGCAATGGCGGTCAGCTGCTGGCCTTGCTGACCGAGCAATTGCTACGTTCTTCACCGCGCTGGCTGGTGCCCTTGGGCTGATGGTCAGCGTCAAGAAAGACGTATAGGTAAACGAAAGACATCGGAGCGTTACATGAAAATTCTGGTCACCGGCGCAAGCGGCTTCATTGGCGGACGCTTTGCGCGTTTCGCTTTGGAGCAGGGCCTGGACGTGCGGGTCAACGGTCGCCGGGCCGAAAGCGTCGAGCATCTGGTGCGCCGTGGCGCCGAGTTCGTTCCGGGCGATCTGACCGATGCGGATCTGGTGCGCGACCTCTGCAGCGACGTCGAAGCCGTGGTGCACTGCGCCGGTGCCGTCGGCTTGTGGGGACGCTATCAGGACTTTCATCTGGGCAACGTGCAGGTTACCGAGAACGTCGTCGAGGCCTGCCTCAAACAGCGCGTGCGGCGGCTGGTGCATCTGTCGTCGCCGTCGATCTACTTTGATGGCCGCGACCACCTTGGCCTGACCGAAGAGCAAGTGCCCAAGCGCTTCAAACATCACTACGCGGCGACCAAATACCTGGCCGAACAAAAGGTCTTTGGCGCACAGGAATTCGGTCTGGAAACCATCGCCCTGCGCCCGCGTTTCGTCGCTGGCGCCGGCGACATGAGCATCTTCCCGCGCCTGCTGAACATGCAGCGCAAGGGACGTCTGGCGATCATCGGCGATGGCCTGAACAAGGTCGACTTCACCAGCGTGCAGAACCTCAACGAAGCGCTTCTCAGCAGCCTGCTGGCGGCCGGTTCCGCGTTGGGCAAGGCCTACAACATCAGCAATGGCGCGCCGGTGCCGTTGTGGGATGTGGTCAATTACGTGATGCGCAAGATGGAAGTGCCGCAGGTCACTAAATACCGCTCGTACGGTCTGGCCTACAGCGTCGCGGCACTTAACGAAGGCGTGTGCAAACTCTGGCCGGGCCGCCCGGAGCCGACCCTGTCGCGGTTGGGCATGCAAGTGATGAAGAAAAATTTCACCCTCGACATCAGCCGCGCCCGGCATTATCTGGACTACGATCCGAAAGTCAGCCTGTGGTCGGCCCTCGACGAGTTCTGTGGCTGGTGGAAAGCTCAGGACATCCGTTGATACAAGTCGCCCGGCCGGCAATGAACCGCACTGCCGCTTGAGGGTCAATCCCTGCGGCTGCGGCGGTTATACTTCGCAGCATTTAGCCATCACCGCGTTCCACAAAGGTTGCCTCAATGTCCATGCGTAACGATGCCAACGACGATTTCGACGATGTACCGAGCCTGCGGGCCGACACCTTTGACGACGATGACATTCCGCCCACCGCCCGTACCTCCGTGCACTCGCGTACGCCGCCGGTGGTCAAGGTCAAGGCTGCGAGTACCGGGCCGCTGTGGGCACTGGTCGGCGCGCTGTTCTTCGCCTTCATCGGTCTGGCCTGGTGGAGCTTCCAGCAGATTTCGCTGATGGAGCAGCAGTTGGTCGCGACTCAGGAAAGCTTTGCGCGCATCAGCGAGGAAGCGGCGGGGCGTCTGCAGGACATTTCCGGCAAGGTCGTCGCCAGCCAGAGCAACGTCAACAGCGACAGCGAAGCCTTGAAGCTGCAGATCAAACAGCTGGAAACCCAGTTGCTGGATCAGAGCAAACAGCAGCAGGGCGTGGTCGGTCAGGCCAGCGATCTGGACAAGCGTCTGGCGCAGATGACCGCGCAGACCACCGAACAACAGAACGCCAACACCCAGTTGCAGGCCCAGGTCAAAGCCTTGAGCGCCGAACTCGCAACGCTGAAAAGCGCACCGGCGGATACCAGCAAGGTCGACGCCCAGCTCAAGAGTTATGACGCCCAGCTGAAAAGCCTAGGCGCTGATATCGCTGCGCTGAAAAAGCAGGGCAACTCGAACGCAGCGATCGAGCGCCTGGAGCAGGAAATCGTCGTTCTCAAGAGTGAACAGGACAACCGCCCGGCAACGCCACAGGGTGGCGGCAATACCGCTGAGTTCGATGCGTTCCGTGGCCAGATGACCCGCAACCTCAACACCCTGCAGGCGCAGATCCAGAATCTGCAGCAGCAGATCAATGCCCGGCCATAAGGCCTGAGTCAGGATATCTTGTGGCGAGGGAGCTTGCTCCCGCTGGAGTGCGAAGCGCTCCCCTGCTTTCGTTCAGGTAGAGCGCATTTGCAGGTTTTGCGACTGCTTTGCAGCCGAGCGGGAGCAAGCTCCCTCGCCACAGGGGATACCGCAACTTCTGGATTCATCTTCGACCTCCATCCGACCCCAAGCCGTCTACGCTCTTGAAACACCAACAAGAACGAGGGATGCGTTATGGGTTTTTTGCATAAAGTGGCGTGGCTCGGGGTGATGTTTTTTGTGGGGGCAGGGCAGGTCAATGCTGCCACCACACAAAAGGACGACAGCAAGGCCGCCATCGCTTTGCTGGAAAAGGCCCTGGCCTATTACCACGACAATGGCGACAAGGCTTTCGCCGCGTTCAGCCGTCAGGGCGAGTTCGTCGACAAGGATCGCTACGTGTTCGTGGTCGACACCAAAGGCGTGATGCTCGCCAGCGGTGGGCCTTCCTCAGCCTTGATCGGCCGTGATGTCAGCGAGGTGCTTGCACCGGATTTGCAGAAAGCCTTCAAGGACGCCTTGCTGGTGCCCGAAGGCAATGGCATCCAGCAAGCCGAATACCGCTGGCAGAACTGGGCCGACGGCAAGGTCGAGCGCAAACATGTGTATTACCAGCGCATCGGTCAGCGCATTCTGGCAGTCGGTTATTACCTGCCGCGTGCGTCAGCCGAGCAGGCCAAGGCACTGCTCGACAAGGCGGCGACCGATCTGGGAAAGGACGAGAAGGGCACGCTGACAGCCATCAACTCGCTCAAGGGCGGTTACCTGCAGGATGACCTGTACGTGTTCGTGGTCGATCTGCAGACCCAACGCTACGTTGCCCACGGTACCAACCTGCGCTTGATCAATACCGATTTCAGCAAGATCAAGGACCCGGAAGGCAAACCGGTGGGCGAGCCGATTCTGGCGCTGATCGCCAAACAGGATGACGGCGAGTACGAATACCGCTGGAAAAACCCGGTGACCGGCAAGGTCGAGGACAAGCACGCCTACCTGAAGAAGGTCGGGCATTTTCTGGTGGCGGTGGGTTACTACAGCCCTTGAAGATCAAAAGATCGCAGCCTTCGGCAGCTCCTACATGGGAATGCATTCCCATGTAGGAGCTGCCGAAGGCTGCGATCTTTTGCTGTTATTTGGCACCATGCTCGCGCCCGCGCAGCAACTTGTTCGGCATCGCAATCGCCGCCGCCAGCCCCAGCAGCGACACTGCCGTACTCACCCAAAGCAAATGCCGGAACGTCACCGAAAGCTCGGCGCGCAAGGCGTTCTGCGCATCGCCCGGTGCGGCGTTCAGACCGTCGAGCAGCACGTTGCCCGAATGCCCCTCGCTGAGCAGCGAGTTGCTCGCCAGATGGGCGAAACTCGAATCCTGCAACAACGCCAGCAACAGCGCCGACATCAACGCCACACCCACTGCGCCGCCCAGCGAACGGAACAGGTTAGTGGTGCTGGTGGCGACGCCGATGTCGCGTTGTTCCACCGAATTCTGCGTGCCCACCAGCGAAGTCGGGAACTGCATGCCGCCGGCAATCCCGCTGAGCAGCATGAACAGGCTGCTGACGAGCGTCGCATCCGGTGGGCTGAACGCCATGCCGAGAATCGAGATCGGCATCAGCACTGCACCCGTCAGAATCTGCGGCTTGTAGCGACCGGTGATCGAGGTGCGACGCCCGGCGAAATAAGCGCCAATCGGCAGCCCCATCGCCAGCGGCAGCAAGTGCAATGCCGCCGCATCGGCCCCCGCGCCGGTGACGCTCTGAAAGCGCAGCGGCATCAACACGATCAGCGAGATTGCCTGAAAACTGGTGAAGAAAATCGTGCACCAGCACAGCAATGCGTTGCGGTTGGTGAACAAGTGCATCGGCAGCAGTGGCTCACGCGCCCGGCGTTCATGCCAGACGAACACCGCCAGCACCAGCACCGCACAGGCGAACAAGCCAAGCACTTCACTGCTGCGCCAAGAGTGACCCTGACCGACCTGAGTGATGGCCAACAGCAGGGCGGTCAACCCGATGATCATCAACAACGTGCCGAGGTAGTCGATGATCGGTTTGCGTTGTGGAATCGGCAGGCCGCGCAGATTGCGATTGGCAACCCACCAGGCGCCCAGCCCCAGTGGCAGATTGATCAGGAACACCCAGCGCCACGACAGGTATTCGGTCATGTAGCCGCCGAGCACCGGCCCGGCGACGCTGGCGACCGCGTACATGCTGCTGAAATAACCCTGATAGCGTCCGCGTTCGCGCGGCGGGACGATGTCGCCGATGATCGCCTGGCTGACCGAAATCATCCCGCCGGCGCCGATGCCCTGGAGAATCCGCGCCAGCACCAGTTGTTCCATGCTTTGCGCCATGCCGCAAAACAGCGAGGCGAGGGTGAACAGGCCCATGCCGAACAGCATGAGTTTGCGTCGCCCGTACAGATCGCCGAGCTTGCCGTAGATCGGCACGGCCACGGTCATCGCCACCATGTACCCGGAAATCACCCAGGCCAGCAGGCTGACGTCCTTGAACTGTGCGGAGATGGCGGGCATCGAGACGGCGACGATGGTCTGGTCCAGTGCGCCGAGAAAGATTGCCAGCATCAGCGCGACCAGCACGCTGCGAATAGCCGGTTTGGGCGTTTCAGGGTGATTGAGATTGGTCACGGGCAAGCCTGCGGGCAGTGATGGACCCGCGCTGCCATCGCACGCGGGTGGATGCTCGCCAGTGTAAGTCGATAGCAGGCTATTCGATAGCCTCGTATGGAAGTCCGACGTAATTTTCTGCAATGGTTTTTCGACCCGCTTCGGAACTGACAAAGTAGTCCAGTTCCGAGGCGCTGATCCGCTGGCTAAAATCGTCGTGCTCGTCGAAGCGGTGCAGCATGCTGGTCATCCACCAGGAAAACCGTTCAGCTTTCCATACCCGGCGCAGGCAGACTTCCGAATATTTCTCCAGCAGATCGGTGCGCCCTTCGCGATAAACCTTCAGCAGAATGTTGAACAGCGTGCTGACATCGCTGGCGGCCAGGTTCAGACCCTTGGCGCCGGTGGGCGGCACAATATGCGCGGCGTCGCCGAGGAGAAACATCCGCCCGTACTGCATGGGTTCGACGACAAAACTGCGCAGCGGCGCGATGCTTTTTTCAATCGACGGGCCAGTCACCAGTTTCTCGGCAAGCGCGGCGGGCAGGCGGGTTTTCAGCTCAGCCCAAAAGCGCTCGTCGGACCAGTCGGCGACGTTTTCCTCGGCTGGCACTTGCAGGTAGTAACGGGTACGGGTGGCCGAACGCATGCTGCACAGGGCGAAGCCGCGTTCATGGCGCGCATAGACCAGTTCTTCGTGCACCGGCGGGGTGTCGGCGAGAATTCCCAGCCAGCCGAACGGATAGACGCGCTCGAAAATCTTCAGGCAGTCCTCGGGAATCGACTGTCGGGCGACGCCATGAAAACCATCGCAACCAGCGATGTAATCGCAATCGACGCGCCAGGTTTCACCGTCCTTTTCGAAGGTGACAAACGCCTCGTCGCTTTTCATGCCGTGAGGAACGACATCGCTCACTCCATAAAACGACAGCGCCCCGGCCTCCCGACGAGCGGCTATCAGGTCGCGCGTGACCTCGGTCTGACCGTAAACCATGACGGTTTTGCCACCGGTCAAACTCTGCAGATCGATGTGCGCCAAACGCCCATCCAGAGCAAGATCGAAGCCGGAGTGCACCAGCCCTTCGGCATCCATGCGTGCACCCACCCCAGCCTGGCGCAACAGCTCTACCATGCCTTGTTCAAGTACGCCGGCGCGAATTCGCCCGAGCACATAGTCGGGCGACTGACGTTCAACAATCAGGGTGTCGATGCCGGAGTTGTGCAGCAACTGACCGAGGAGCAATCCGGACGGACCGGCGCCAATGATGGCGACTTGGGTTTTCAGCGTTTTCATTGTTTTTATGACTCGCAAGCTTCACGCGACGTGAGTCGGTGAATGATTTTTATGGATCGAGTGCTTGCATTTTTCCCTTGCGGGTCTGTCAATTGAAGGTGAAAACTGAGCCGATACCTGTACATTCTGCCAATCGGTGCGATTATCGCCCGCAACCTCGAGGCCTGGATTGAAGTGATGAACAAGCCTGACCTGCCTTCGATTCCGGTGTTCAAGCTCTACGGTGAAAGCCTGGACTGGCCGACCCCTGACTTGCTGCACTGTGAAACCATTTCCAAACGCAGCCGCGAACATCAATGGGAAATCAAACCCCACCGCCACGCCGATTTGTGCCAGTTGCTCTTCGTCTTCAAAGGTCAGGCAGAGCTTGAAATCGAAGGTCAACGCATGCAGCTCGATGAACCCGCGATTCAAGTCCTGCCACCGTTGTCGGTGCATGGCTTTCGCTTTTCCGAGGACGTCGAAGGATTCGTCGTCACCCTCGCCAATCCGCTGATCAATCACCTGCAGGCGCAACTGGGCAGTTCGGTGCACGCACTGGCCCAGGCCGAGCACTACCCGGCGGGCAAGGACGCGGAGTACCTGAACAGTCTGTTTTCCGCGTTGCAGGCCGAGTACAACGGCCATCAACCCGCGCGGGAAATGCTCATGCATTCGCTGGTCAGCGTGATCATGGTCTGGGTCAGCCGTCAGGCGCTCGTGCGCCATAACGCCAGCCAGCGGCCGCAACGCCAGCGCGAATACCTCAACGGGTTCATTCAATTGGTGGAGGAGACGTACCGCCAGCATGTGAAGGTCGAAGACCTCGCCCATCGTTTGGGGATTTCGGTATCACACCTCAACGGCACCTGCCGCGAACTGGCAGGGCAGCCAGCGCTGCAGATCATGCACGAACGCCAGTTGCTGGAAGCCAAACGGTTGCTGACCTACACCAGCATGACCATTTACGAGATGTCGGAGTTATTGGGGTTTTCCGATCCGACCAACTTCACGCGCCTGTTCCGGCGCAGGGTGGGAATTTCGCCAAAGGCGTTTCGTGACCGGTTGAAGGCCGAGCAGTGAATCTGTTGCCACCACTGATCCCTGTGGGAGCTGGCTTGCCAGCGATTGCGTCCTGTCAGTCAGCACTGAAGGCGTCTGGTCCACCGCCATCGCTGGCAAGCCAGCTCCCACAGGATTGATAGCAACCCCGATCAGCGCAATGCGTTCAGCGTCGCATTGTGCGGAATACAACGCTCGAAATTGCAGCTCGCATACTCGCGCGGCAGCTGTCGCAGTTGCTCGACCCGCCAGGCCGCGGTGCCGTACAGCGCCAGCGTGGCGGCGCAGGTGATGAAAATCGCGAAGTATCTTCTTGTTCTGATGTTCATGGCGTAGACCTCTGAACGCATACCCTGCGGTATTACTTTCAGCATAGAACAAGATCAAAAGATCGCAGCCTGCGGCAGCTCCTACACCTAACCCTGTAGGAGCTGCCGCAGGCTGCGATCTTTTGCTTTTTCTACAACCCCACATCCCACTCTGGATTCTCTGGAAACCGCTGCACCAGAAAATCCAGCATGCTGCGCAGCGCCGCCGGCATGTGCTTGCGTGAGGCGTACACCGCGTAGATGTTCATCTGCCGTGGCTCGGCATGCGGTAGCAAACGCACCAGTTCACCGGCATGCACATGCACCCCGGCCTGATAGGTCGGCAGCATCGCCACGCCCGCACCGGCCAGGGTTGCGCGCAATAGAGTGCTGGCCTCGTTGGCGCTGATGTTGCCCTGCACCGGCACTGAAACTGGCTCGCCGTCCTCTTCGAAATGCCACAGACTCTTGCCGAAATACGAGTGCGTCAGGCAGTTGTGCCGGCTCAGGTCCTCGACGCGCTGCGGTGACGGGTTATCGCGCAGATAAGCCGGTGCGGCGCAGACCACGGAGCGGCACACGGTCAGGCGCCGGGCGATCAGGTTCGGATCGAGGTCATTGCTGGTGCGGATCGCCAGATCGATGCGCTCATCCACCAGATTCACCGTGCGGTCGAGCATCTGCAGGTCGATGCTGACCCCGGGGTAGCGTTTGACGTATGCCGCCATGGCATCGGCCAGTTGCGCCTGGCCGAACGAGGTGCTGACGCTGATGCGCAACAAACCGCGCGGCGCATCGTGGGGTTCGCTGACCGCCGCCTGCATGTCGGTCGAGAGTTCGAGCATCTGCCGACAGCGCGGCAGGATTTCGCTGCCGGCGGCAGTCAGGCTCAGCTTGCGTGTGGTGCGGTGCATCAGGCGCGCGCCGACCCAGTCCTCCAGCTCTGCCAGATAGCGCGACACCACTGGCCGCGACAGGTCCAGATGATCGGCGGCCGCCGACTGGCTGCCCAGATCCACCACCGTGACAAACACCCGCATTGCTTGAAGACGATCCATGATTTGCCCGCTTTCAGAAACAAACTATGTCCAAGCATCGCATTTTTTGTACCCAGTCAGGCAACTAAGCTCTGTCCCATCGCCAACCCGGCATTCGGACCACGGAGCAACAGATGATCGGCTTCACTACCCTCAAGCGCGTTTTGCTGGCCACCGCCACCCTCGGTTTTGCGGCCCACGCCGCTGCCGCCAACCTGACCCTGGATGTCTACAACCCGGGCACCAAGGCGATTTTCCCGGTGACCTCGGTTCTGGTCAGCGGCGAGAAAGACGCGATCCTGGTCGACGCGCAATTCGGCAAGGCCCAGGCCGAGCAGGTGGTGGAAAAGATCCGCGCCAGCGGCAAACACCTGACCACCATCTACATCAGCCACGGTGACCCGGATTACTACTTCGGCCTCGACACCCTGACCCAGGCTTTCCCCGACGCCGTGGTTCTGGCCTCGCAGCCGACCGTCGATCACATCAACAAAACTGTGGCGGGCAAACTCGCTTTCTGGGGCCCGAAAATGGGCGCCGACGTGCCGGCCAAAACCATCGTGCCGGGTGTGCTCAAGGGCGACAGCCTGATGCTCGAAGGTCAGAAGTTGCAGGTGGTCGGTCTTGAAGGCAAACAACCGGATCGCAGTTTCGTGTGGATTCCGTCGCTCAAGGCGGTGGTTGGTGGTGTCGTGGTGGCCGAGAACATCCATGTGTGGATGGCCGATACCCAGACCGCGCAATCCCACGCCGACTGGCTGGACACCCTGCATTCGATCGAAACCCTGAAGCCGAAAACCGTGGTGCCCGGTCACTACCTGGGCGAGAGCAGCCGCTCGCTGGCGAGCGTGAAATTCACCGCCGACTACATTAAGGCTTTCGACGAAGAAACCGCCAAGGCCAAAGATTCCGCCGCACTGATCAAGGCCATGCACAAGCGCTACCCGACACTCGGCGAAGAAAGCTCGCTGGAGCTGAGCGCCAAAGTCGCCAAGGGCGAGATGAAGTGGTAAGCCGATTGATCTGAAACAGAGATCGAGAGGGCTTTTGTGGCGAGGGAGCTTGCTCCCGCCCGCCTGCGCAGCAGGCGTAAAGCTGCCAATGGGTTGTATCTGACACAGGCGGGGAGTGCTTCGCTTTCCAGCGGGAGCAAGCTCCCTCGCCACAGGGAATACCGCTTCAAGATTAGATTTATGCCGTCGTTGAAACTCTCAAGCCAACTGGAGAATGTCATGAGCAAGATCGCAATCATTGGTGCCACTGGCCGTGCCGGTAGCCAACTGCTGGAAGAAGCCCTGCGTCGCGGGCATAGCGTCACCGCCATCGCCCGTGACACCTCGAAGATCGGCGCGCGTGCCGGTGTGGTCAGCAAGAATGTCGATGTGCTGGATTCGGCGGCGCTGCAAGCTGCGGTGGCCGGTCACGACGTGGTGATCAGCGCCGCGCATTTCGCCAGCGTACCGGCCAGCGCTCTGGTTGGCCCGGTGAAGCAGGCGGGCGTGAAGCGTCTGCTGGTGGTCGGCGGTGCCGGTTCGCTGCTGCTGCCGGACGACACCCGAGTGATTGACAGCGCCGGTTTCCCCGCTGAGTACAAAACCGAGGCCAGCGCTGGCGCAGCGTTTCTTGATGCCTTGCGTCAGGAGAAGGATCTGGACTGGACTTTCCTCTCGCCGTCGGCCGAGTTCGTCGAAGGTGAGCGCACCGGCACCTTCCGCGTTGGCAAGGATCACTTGCTGGTGAGTGCCGAAGGCCGTAGCTGGATCACCTTCGCCGATTACGCGATTGCTCTGCTCGACGAAGTGGAAACGCCGAAGCATTCGCGTCAGCGGTTCACGGTCGGGTATTGAGTGAATCCTCGCCCCTCACCCCAGCCCTCTCCCGGAGGGAGAGGGAGCTGACCGCGGGGGCTTGCGGTATACGTCGACCTGAGTGATCGAGTCGATTATGGATCCGGTGCAGTCCTTTCTGGTCGGTAGATTTCTTCAGCAATCCCCAATCAATCCCTTCTCCCTCCGGGAGAGGGTTAGGGTGAGGGGAAAAGCCTCAGCGCAAATGCGCCTGTTCCACCAGCCAGATCATCAGTTCCTCCAACTGCGGCGACGCCTCGCCGCCCTGCGGCATCACCACGTAGTAGCCCAGCCCCGTTTTCACCTTCAGCTCAAACGGCATCACCAGCCGTCCGGCGCGCAGGTCATCGCCGATCAGCGACCAGTCGCCAATCGCCACCCCCGTCCCATGCGACGCCATCGACATCGCCTGATCCAGTGTCTCGAAATGCTGGCCCGTGTTGACGTTGTTCAACTGCAACTCGGCCGCCGTCAGCCATACCGTCCAGTCCTGCGTATCGCGGGTCGGATGCAGCAGCAGATGCTGTTGCAGATCGGCCGGTTCGCTCAGCGCCGGCGGGCCTTTCAATAATGCTGGCGAACACACCGGGGTCAGTTGCTCATCGAACAGATGCAGGGCAGTCGAGGAGTTGTCCGGCGGCATGCCGTAGATCACCGCCGCATCGAACTGCTCGCGCTGAAAATCCACGCCGTGGGCCAGGGTGGTGGTCAGTTTGACCGGTACATCCGGGCGTTCCTTTTGCCATTGCAGCAGGCGCGGCACCAGCCAGCGCATCACGCAGCTTGGCGCCTTGAGCTGCAGGGTCTGGCGCTTGCGACCGATCTGCTCGGTGGCCTCGCTGATCAAACCGAAGATTTTTTCCACCCGCGGTAGCCATTCACGTCCTTCGGCGGTCAGTTCCAGGCCTCGGGCCAGACGGATGAACAACTCATACCCCAGATGATCCTCCAGCCCGGCAATCTGCCGGCTCACCGCGCCCTGAGTGATGTGCAACTGCTCGGCGGCCCGGGTGAAGTTGCAGCACTGCGCGGTGATCAGAAACGTGTGCAGGGCGGGCAGGGGAGGCAGTCGTTTCATGTGGATCCAAGGTATGACGTGAGGACATGGCTAGTATGACTTTTAATCGATTGTTGCCGCTACCTGCCGCCCGTTCAATGAGCCCATTGAAGGGCCCTTTGTAGGAGTGAGCCTGCTCGCGATAGCGGTGTGTCAGTCACCGTAATGTTGAATGTGAAGACGCCATCGCGAGCAGGCTCACTCCTACACAAAGGCCTTGTGTCTCAAACGAACAAGAAGGGCAATCGACATGGCGACGTGTGGCGAAGTACTGGTCAAGTTACTCGAAGATTATGGGGTCGAGCAGGTGTTCGGCATTCCGGGGGTGCACACCGTGGAGCTGTATCGCGGGCTGGCCCGTTCGAGCATCAACCATGTCACCCCACGGCATGAACAGGGCGCCGGTTTCATGGCCGACGGCTACGCGCGCACCAGCGGCAAACCGGGTGTGTGTTTCATCATTACCGGTCCGGGCATGACCAACATCACCACCGCGATGGGGCAGGCCTACGCCGACTCGATCCCGATGCTGGTGATCTCCAGCGTGCAGACCCGCAGCCAGTTGGGTGGCGGTCGCGGCAAACTCCATGAGTTGCCGAACCAGAGCGCACTGGTCGGCGGCGTCGCGGCGTTCTCCCACACCCTGATGTCCGCTGCAGAATTGCCGGCCGTGCTGGCCCGTGCCTTCGCGCTGTTCCAGGCCGGGCGCCCGCGTCCGGTGCACATCGAAATTCCGCTGGATGTGCTGGTGGAAGAGGCCGACGAATTGCTCGCCAGCGTTCCGGTGCATATCGACCGCGCCGGGGCTGCGCCGGCAGCCGTACGGCGCATGAGCGAGTTGCTAGCCGGCGCCCAACGTCCGCTGATTCTCGCCGGTGGCGGTGCCATCGATGCCGCTGCCGAACTCACCGAACTGGCCGAACTGCTCGACGCCCCGGTGGCGCTGACCATCAACGCCAAGGGCATGTTGCCGTCCAGCCATCCATTGTTGATCGGCTCGACGCAAAGCCTGGTCGCCACTCGCGCACTGGTGGCCGATGCCGATGTGGTACTGGCAATCGGCACCGAACTGGCCGAAACCGATTACGACGTGACCTTCGCCGGCGGCTTCGAGATTCCCGGCAAGTTGCTGCGCATCGACATCGACGCCGATCAGACCGTGCGCAATTATCCGCCGCACGTGGCGTTGGTCGCCGACTCGTGCAACGCCGCACAAGCGCTGCTCGACGCACTGTCGCAGCAGGCGCTGGCCGAGCGGCGCAACGATTGGGGTCAAGTGCGGGCGGCGCGCCTGCGCGATGAGCTGGCCGCAACCTGGGATGCGCCAACCCTGGCCCAGACCCGTTTTCTGGAATCCGTGCTGCACGAGTTGCCGGACGCGGTGTTCGTCGGCGACTCCACGCAACCGGTGTACACCGGCAACCTCACCTTCAACCCGGAGCGCCCGCGGCGCTGGTTCAACTCGTCCACCGGTTACGGCACCCTCGGTTACGCCCTGCCGGCGGCGATTGGCGCGTGGCTTGGCGGCAGCGTCGAGGGCGGCGCTCGTCCGCCGGTGGTGTGCCTGATCGGCGACGGCGGCTTGCAGTTCACCCTGCCGGAACTGGCCAGCGCGGTCGAAGCGCGCACCCCGGTGATCGTGTTGCTGTGGAATAACCAGGGTTACGAAGAGATCAAGAAGTACATGGTCAACCGCGCCATCGAACCGGTGGGCGTCGATATCTACACCCCGGATTTCATCGGTGTGGCCAAGGCGCTGGGTTGCGCCGCCGAGGCGATCGGCTCGGTTGAGCAATTGCGTGGCGCGCTGCGTGCGGCGACTGATCGCCAAGGCCCGACCGTGATCGAAATCGGCCAGAGCCAATGGATGCAGGCGGTGGCCCAATGAGCAGTTTCCCAACCACACTCGATGGCCTGTACATCAACGGCCAATGGTCGGCCGGGCGTGAACACCTGCGGGTGATCAACCCGGCGACCGAAGCGCTGCTGACCACGGTCAATGGCGGCGATGAAAACGCGGTAGATCTGGCCGTCAGCGCGGCCACTGAAGCGTTCAAGCGCTGGTCGAAAACCACTGGCGCCGAGCGTGGCGCGATTCTGCGCAACATCGCCAATGGCGTGCGCAACGGTCGTGACCACTTGATGAAATTGCAGTCGAGCAACAACGGCAAACCGCAGTTCGAAGCGGCCATCGACGTCGATGATGTAATCGCCACCTTCGAGTATTACGCCGAACTCGCTGAAGGCCTCGATGCACAACTGCACAGCAACGTAGCGCTGCCCAGTGATGACTTCAGCGCACGTCTGCGCCGTGAACCGTGCGGTGTGGTCGGGCTGATCGTGCCGTGGAATTTCCCGATGGTCACCACCGCCTGGAAACTCGCGCCGGCACTGGCCGCCGGTTGCTGCGTGGTGCTCAAGCCGTCGGAAGTCACGCCGCTGCCGGAGCTGGAACTGGCGGCGATCATCGCCGAGTCCGGTCTGCCCGACGGCGTGTTCAACCTGGTCTGCGGCACCGGGCTGGCGGTCGGTGCGCCGCTGTCGGCAGATCCGCGCATCGCCAAGATCTCCTTCACCGGCAGCAACGCCGTCGGTGTGCAAGTGATGCAGCGCGCCGCCGAAACGGTGAAGGGCGTGAGCCTGGAACTGGGGGGCAAATCTTCGTTGCTGGTACTCGAAGATGCCGATCTGGAACTGGCCGTGGAGCTGGCTTGCGGCGGCGGTTTCTTCAATGCCGGGCAGATGTGCTCGGCCACCAGTCGGGTGCTGGTTGCCGATGAACTGGCCGATGAATTTCTTGAGCGTCTGCAAAAGCGTGCGCAAGCGATTCGCGTGGCCGATCCGTTCGACCCGGACGTGGAGATGGGCGCACTGGTCAATCAGGCGCAATACCAGCGCGTGCTCGGTCATATCGACCGTGGCCTGAGCGCTGGCGCCAAGCTGGTGTGCGGCGGCAATCGTCCGGCGCATCTGCCGCGCGGCTATTTTTTGCAGCCGACGGTGTTCACCGACGTGCCCCTCGACAGTGCGCTGTGGTGCGAAGAGATTTTCGGCCCGGTGCTGTGCGTGCGCCGTTTCAGCAGCGAAGCCGAGGCGATTGCGCTGGCCAACGACAGCCAGTTCGGGCTGGTCGCCAGTGTGGTGACGCGTAACGCCGAGACTGCCGACCGCGTTGCCAACGCCCTGCAGGCGGGGCTGGTGTGGCTCAACGCGCCGCAAGTGATCTTCCCGCAGACGGCGTGGGGTGGCTACAAGCAGAGCAGCATCGGCCGCGAATTGGGGCCATGGGGCCTGGCTGCGTTTCAGGAAATCAAACACGTGATCCGGGCGCTCTGAACGCCCGAAAACGGTGAGCGCATGCCTCGCAACGAGGCATGCGTCGGTGTCATGGCTTCGATGAGTTTTTATCGATAGTCAGGTGTATTGCACGACCTCAGGATGAACCCGTCGGCAGCGCTGCAGGCCTTTGAACACAAGGCCTGCAGCGGATCCGGCCGCGCGGATGCAACGGTTGCGACCAACCTCATACTTAAAAGAACAAAGGGAGTCCGTCATGGGCGAGCACGATCTGAACAGGCGTCAATTCATTAAAACCGTGGGCGTCGCCTCGGTAGCGGCGGCGGCCCTGAGCATGCCCTTCATCCGGGCCAGCGCCAGCGACACGCGGTTCGCCGGCAAGACCTTGCGTTTGCTGACCTGGTCGGATGACACCGGCCTCGCCGCACTGCGCAACATCGCCGCCACGTTCGAGGCCAAGACCGGCGCCAAGGTCATCGCCGACCGCACCGGCAGCACCTCGGAAATGGTCGCCAAACTCAAGGCCGGCGGTGATCGTCCGCAGTACGACATCATCACCCTGGCCGGGGTCGGCGCCGAAGGTCTGGCCGCTGCCGGACTGCTGGAAAAACCCGACCTCAACCGCATTCCCAACCTGATCGACGTACCGGAAAAGTACCGCACCGGCGCCAATGGGCACGGCATCGGCTACCTGCTGTGGTGCAACAGTCTGGTCTACAGCACCCGCACCCTCAAACAGGCACCGGACAGTTACGCTGCGCTGTGGGACGCCGATCTGGCGCCGAACATTTTCCTGCCGCCGCCGAACTGGACCGAGGCCATGGACCTGATCATCATCGCGGCGAAACTGGCCGGCGGTGACGAACACAACATCGAACCGGGCTTCAAGAAACTCGCCGAGCTGAAGGAGCGTGTGGTCACCCTCGGCGAAAACCCGAACCAGATCGCCGAGCTGTTCCGCACCGGGTCGTTGGACATGGGCGGCCTGTACGCCCCGGCATTCTTCCCCAAGCAGATCCGCGATCCGAACTACGGCCTCGGTGCCACGTTCGGCATGAAGGAAGGTTTCTACACCGACCTGATGCTCTCGGTAATGCCGAAGAACCGTCCGGGCGACACCGACCTGGCCTACGCCTTCATCGACCACTCTCTCGACCCGCTGGTGCAGGGCAAGATGGCCGAAGACATCTTCAACGGCCCGGTCAACGCCAAGGCGATCATCTCCGCCGAAGCGCGCAAGAGCCCGTACATCCTCACCCCGGAGCAGATTGCCGAGAAGGCGATCATGCACGACAACGCCTTCCTGGCGACCGTGCATGACCAATGGATTCGTCGTTATACGGAAATTTTTTCTTCCTGATTTCCGAGGACTGAAAATCTTTTGTGGCGAGGGAGCTTGCTCCCGCTCGGCTGCGAAGCAGCCGCAATCTGAATGGCGACCTGGCGAATGCATCTAGCCATTGATGGGGCCGCTTCGCGACCCAGCGGGAGCAAGCTCCCTCGCCACAGGGTTGATCCCGGATTTCAATCCTGTTGCTTTTCCATTGACGAGATCATTGCTATGGAACATCAATCCCTGACCCAACCGGTCGGCGCCGCTGACGTGCGCCCGGCGCGCGGTGTTTCGCCGACTGCCCGGGCGTGGTTTTTCCTCACACCGTCGATGCTGTTTCTCGGTGTGCTGATCGCCGCCAGCCTGCTGGTGCTGCGCATGAGTGTCGGCAGCAAAGGCGCGGAATGGAGCGGGTTCAGCCTCGCCAGTTACGCGCAGTTGCTCGAACCCTATTACCTCAAGTCCCTGCTGTTGACCCTGCGTCTGGCGCTGATCAGTGCAGTGATCGCGGTGCTGCTGGCGATCCCGGTGGCGTACACCATGTCACGGCTGACCTCACCGTTCGTGCGGCGGATTTTCCTCGCGGCGGTGCTGTTGCCGCTGCTGGTCAACTTGCTGCTGCAAAGCTACGGCTGGCTGGTAATTCTCGGCCCGGGCGGGATGCTCAACCAGACGCTGATGGGCCTGGGTCTGATCAAGCGCCCGATCATGTTGCTGTACAACCAGAACGGCGTACTCATGGGCCTGGTGCAGACCGCGTTTCCATTGGCCGTGTTGCCGATTGCCAGCGCCATGCGCGGTGTTGCGCGTACCTACGAAGAGGCCGCCGCAACCTTGGGCGCCAGCCGTTTTCAGGTGTTCCGTCAGGTGGTGCTGCCGATGAGTCTGCCGGGGATCATCACCGGGGCGACGCTGGTGTTCGCCTACAACGCCAGCAGTTTTGTCGTGCCGTTGCTGCTCGGTGGCCGCCGTGTACCGATGCTCGCGGTGATGGTGCATGACCAGATCGCGCCGCTGATGAACTGGCCTGCCGCGTCCGCTGCCGGGGTGGTGCTGATCGTCACCACGCTGGCGATCATGACCCTGTCCGAATACATCACCGGCCGTCGTCGGCGTCTGCTGGAGGCTTCGCAATGAGTACCCTGACCAACAAGCGCATGGCACTGCTGCCCGGCGACACCGGCAAGTTCGCCGGGATCCTTTCCGGGTTCATTCTGCTGCTGGCGGTGTTGCCGATCCTGACCATGATCGTGATGTCGTTCAGCGGTGCGTCGAACCTCGACTTCCCGCCGAGCAGCTACAGCCTGCAGTGGTACAAGGCAGCCTGGCACACCTTCGTCTCGCCCGACGCCAGCGACGTGCTGAGCCTCGGCCAGGCCATGGCCACCAGCCTGCTGGTGTCGTGCCTGACCATGGTCTTCGCCACGCTGATCGCGGTGCCCGCCGCCTATGCGCTGACCCGTTGCGAGTTCCGTGGCAAAGCCGTGGCGCTGCAACTGATGTCGCTGCCACTGGTGTTTCCGATGGTGGTGTTGGGGCTGGCGTTGCTGCTGGTGTTCGACAGCCTGCCGTTCCACCTGACCACCTCGCGGCTGGTGATTGCCCACGTGATTCTGGCGCTGCCGTTCGTGGTGAAAAACTGCACCGCCGCGATGCTCTCCATTGGCAGCGAGGTCGAAGAGGCGGCGCGGATGCTCGGCGCTTCACCGCTGCGGGCGATTGTCGACGTGGTAGTGCCGTTGATGAAGTCGGGGATTCTGGCGGGGATGCTGCTGGCGTTCATCGTCTCGTTCAACGAATTCACCGTGACCTATTTCCTCTACACCATCGACGTCATGACCGTGCCGATCTGGATGTACAGCCGCACCGTGTCATCGCTCGACCCTACCGTGTTCTCGTTTGCCGTGCTGATCGTGCTGATCGACTTCGTCCTGATCTGGGCGCTGGAGAAGCTGGTGGGCGAGGGCGGCGTTTCCTTTTGATTTGAGGTGCAACATGACTGGTCTGATTCTGGAAAACGTCGAGAAATTCTACGGCTCGGCTTGCGCGGTACAGGACGTCAACCTGCATTTGCCCGAGGGCAAACTGGTGTGTTTTCTCGGCCCGTCGGGCTGTGGCAAAACCACCTTGCTGCGGATGATCGCCGGGCTGGAAACCCTTACCGGCGGCGAGATTCGCCTCGACGGCGAGAACATCGGCCACACCCCGGCGCACCTGCGCAACTTCGGCATGGTGTTCCAGTCGCTGGCGCTGTTTCCGCACATGACCGTCGGCGAGAACATCGCCTATCCGCTGAAACTGCGCGGCGTCAGTAAGGCGGAGCAGCAGGCACGGGTAGTGGAGTTGCTGGAGCTGATCCAGCTGCAAGCGATGATCGACCGCCCGGTGGCGAAACTCTCCGGCGGGCAACGGCAGCGGGTGGCGATTGCCCGGGCCATCGCTTCGCGGCCGAAAATTCTTCTGCTCGACGAACCGCTGTCGGCGCTGGACGCCAAGTTGCGCGAGTCGATGCAGGTGGAAATCCGCCAGTTGCAACAGCGCCTGAACATCACCACGATCATGGTCACCCACGACCAGCGCGAAGCCATGACCATGGCCGACATCGTCGTGGTGCTGGGCGAACACAAGGTGCAGCAGGTGGGCACGCCGATCGAAATCTACCGGCACCCGGCCAACGAATTCGTCGCCGACTTCATCGGCTCGGGCAACATCTTCCCGGCCACGGCGCTGGGCGACGGCAAGGTCAGTTTGCCGGGCGGTGATGCGCTGCAAGTGCCGATCTGCAGCAGCATCGAGGTGGGGCAGAAGGTGAAGATGCTGATTCGCCCGGAAGACCTGCAACTGTCCGCGCCACAAGCCACGGCGGGCAATCGCCTGCTCGGCAAGGTGACATTCGTGCGCGATATCGGCGCGACCATCGAGACCACGGTGGAGTGTTCCGGGGTGACGTTCACGGCGTTGAGCACGCCGTGTCAGGGGATCGGTTTGGGGATCGGGCATCCGGTGTCGGTGACGTTGCCGAGCGAGGCGTGTCGGGTACTCGGTGCCTGATTCAGGATTGAGGTTGTCTTGACTGGCCCCATCGCTGGCTTGCCAGCGATGGCGTCAATCGATCCAGCACAAACCTTGATCAGACCGACTGCCGCAACCGCGCCAGATCCCTTAACGGTGGCGCACCAAACAAGCGGCTGTACTCGCGGCTGAACTGCGACGGGCTTTCATAGCCCACGCGATAACCCGCCGCCGACGCTTCCAGACCCTCGGCCAGCATCAGCCGTCGCGCCTCTTGCAGGCGCAATTGCTTCTGATACTGCAGCGGACTCATCGCGGTCATCGCCTTGAAACGGTGATGCAGGGTCGAGACGCTGAGGTTCACTTCTTTCGCCAGATCATCGATGCGCAGCGGCTGTTCGAAGTTGCCGTTGAGCCATTTGATCGCCTGGCTGATGCGGTGGCTCTGGCTGTTGGCAATCGCGATTTCATACAAGCGATGGCCCTGCGGACTGCGCAGCAGGCGATAGAGAATCTCCCGGCGAATCAGCGGCGCGAGCATGGCAATGTCTTTCGGTGCATCCAGCAAGCGTGCCAGACGCAACACCGCGTCGAGCATCGCGCTGTCGATCTTTTCCACATACAGGCCACGCCCGGTCGGCCGGGTCGGCACGCCCATCGGCCCGGCGTCGGCGATCAGTGCGGTGATTTCCGCCGGATCGATGTCCAGACGCACGGCGAGGATCGGATCCTCGGGCGAGACATTTACCACCCGCCCGCTCAACGGCATCGATACCGAGACCACCAGGTAATTCAGCGGGTCATAGTTGAAGTACTCATCCGCCAGCCGCACCTCTTTGCGGCCCTGGGCCATGATGCACAACGCCGGTTGCGCCAGCACCGGGGCGAAGTCGTGGGATTTTGTGTGGCGCGACATGAACAGCGAGCCGATGGCGGTCTGGTAACTGCCGTCGTCGGTGGTGTTGCGGCGGATGATCCCCGCGAGCTCCGCACGCTGTTTTTCCATGTCGACATCGAGCGGGGCCTGGAAACGATCGAATGACGTCATGCGCGGCATCCTCTGCTAAGACGGTGGAATGGGGCAGAGCCTATATTTGTGCAAGCGCAAGCGGTAGACACATCCTGTCAAATGCTTGCCTGATTCTGCATTGGCTGGTTTTGCGTACCGGCCAACGCTTAGTCATCGCCTCCTCATTGCTTGGGGCGAACACCCCTGTAGGAGCTGCCGAAGGCTGCGATCTTTTGACTTTTGTTTTTAAAATCAAAAGATCGCAGCCTTCGGCAGCTCCTACACAAAAGCGTTGTGACAGCGGTGTGACAGGTTTCTACCCGTCGACATCGGGCGTTTGTGCAGTCTCGCAGGATTGTGCAACGCAGCGGCAGGAATCGACTAACGGCACCTTGCGCCCGGCCCTTAACCTTGGATCCTGTCGCAGCCTGCCCCCGGCTGCCCGCGACTCCCTGGGAGGGTTGAACATGTCCAAGCAGATTCCCGTCAGTCATATGGCCTTTGTTCGAGCGCGCGCCGGACGCTCCGCCGAACTGGGTGTACGCCTCAGCGCCTTGATCGAACCTTCACGCAACGCCCCCGGTTGCCTGAACTTCGCCCTGCAGCATTCGCAATGCGATCCGGAGCTGTGGCTGGTCTCCGGTTTCTGGAGCCATCAACAGGCGATGACCGCGTATTTCAACAGTCCGTCGATGCAGATCTTTGCCGAGCTGGTCCAGGACCTGGTGGTCAACAGCCTGGATTTCCACACCTTCAAAGAGGTGTCGGCGGCGCAGGCGCTCGGACAATGCCCGGCACCGATACACAAACTCGCCGGTTGAGGGTTTAATGTCCGGCTTATTCATCTGAGCCAGGATGTGTGCCATGGCACGTAAAGAGTTCGAACACTTCGAAGCAGTCTCCGCAGTCGTCCCCGTCGAGTTGGGCGGCAACAAGGGTTATCACGCGGCAATCGCGGTCAAGGCCCTGGTCGATGGCGGTGCGCCACGCTTCCACAAACTGCTGGGTGATCAGGTATTCCCCGGCGCCATCGCTGCCGATGAGGCTGCCATCAATGAGCTGGACCGCCTCAAGGGTGTCACTGATGACGCCGAGTTGATCTGGTAGTTATTTGACCGCCCCCGGGCGCCACATCTTGAACAGGGCTTCAGGCCCCAACTGGAAATAATCCGCCGGCCCGCCGCCGCGCAGAATCGGTTCTGCCGCGGCGGTGTCGTAGATCCCGTCCTTCAACAGCCATTTGGCGATATGCACGGCGACCACTTCGCCGAGAATCAGCCAGCTCGGTACGGTTTCGCCATCGGCGCGCTGCAACTGAATGATCTGCGTGACCTTGCACTCGAAGGACACCGGGCTTTCGGCTACCCGTGGCACGGCAATCACCTTCGACGCCGCCGGCGTCAGCCCCGCCAGTTCAAACTCGTTGACCTCAGGCGCGACCATCGCGCAGCTCTGGTTCATCTGCTCGGCCAGCGGCCGGGTGGCGAGGTTCCAGGCGAACTCGCCGGTCTGCTCGATGTTGTTCAGGCTGTCTTTGCGCCCGACGCTGGAAAAACCAATGATCGGCGGGATGTAGTTGAACGCGTTGAAGAAGCTGTATGGCGCCAGGTTCAACTGCCCATTGGCATCCTGCGAAGAAATCCAGCCGATAGGGCGCGGGCCGACGATGGCGTTGAACGGATCGTGGGGCAGGCCGTGGCCGTTGGCGGGTTCGTAGAAGTGGATGTCATCGGACATGGATGGGGTTCCGGAAGGGGGCTAGGACAGGTGAACAATAGTGCAAGCACGGTCAGACAATTTCCAGTCGGTCGCTGATATTCCATTCAATGGAAACCTGTGGGAGCTGGCTTGCCAGCGATGGCGGTCTGTCAGTCGACAATTATTTTGAATGAAAGATTGTCATCGCTGGCAAGCCAGCTCCCACAGGGTTTTGCGTGGATTTCAGAAATTGTGCTGCCCCAGAAATGACTAAGCCCGGCCGAGGCCGGGCTGTGGAAGGACCGCTGATAGTCAGCTGATGGCTGCAGCGGTCCCTGTTTTATCGAAGCCGTCAGCCGCGATGGCGTTGGCAGTACCGGTTTTATCGAAGCCATCGGCGGCCACGGTTTTGCCGATGTTGGTTTTATCGAAACCGTCAGCGGCGTAAGTGCCCGAGTGGCTGGTTTCGATGGCGGCGGTGCCGCCGGAAATGAATTCGGCCGATTTGGTTTTGTCCGAGCCATCGGCAGCGAAGGTGTTGGCGGCCAGTACGGACAGGGTCAGGGCGAGGATCAGTTTGGTTTTCATGTTCGTGACTCCAGATGGGTTGGCGGTGTGTCTTGCTTGGGTTTAATGCTACGCCAACTAAATTGATTAAAAAGTGCAAATTAATGCTAAAAACCATCGATTAACCTGATGTTAAGGGCGGCGCATTGAATGGGCTTCCACTGTCGGGAGCGAACGCCGCGCAGGTCATCGATCAGGTATTGGTAGGGTGCAAGGGCAGCATTAATGGGGGATTAATCGCTGTTTTCGCGATATGACAGATTTTTCATCTGTTGCCGACCGCTTTTTCACCGGCGCATCGCCAGTCTGCCCACGGCCAGAAAACCCAAGAAACGGCCGTCTCACACTGGAGCTTTGCTTGCGATGAACAAACTGCCTCAAATCACCCTGGCGTTCTGGATCATGAAAATCTGCGCGACGACCCTGGGGGAAACCGCGGGGGATTTGCTGTCGATGACCCTCAACGTCGGGTACGCCCTCAGCTCGCTGATCCTGATCAGCGTGTTCGTGCTGACCCTGATCAGCCAACTGATGGCCAAGACCTACAAGCCGCTGCTGTACTGGATCGTGATTCTGTCCACCAGCACTGCCGGCACCACCATGTCCGATTTCATGGATCGCACCCTTGGGCTCGGCTATGCCACCGGGTCGATGATCCTGATTGCGATTCTGCTGGCGATCTTCGCGGCCTGGCGCCTGAGCGGCGATTCGCTGAACGTCAGCAAGGTGCAGACCTTCCGCGGCGAGATGTTCTACTGGATGGCGATTCTGTTTTCCAACACCTTGGGCACGGCGCTCGGCGACTACCTGGCCGATGACTCGGGCCTGGGGTTTGCCGGTGGTGCGTTGCTGATCGGCTCGACCATTGCCGTGGTCGTGGCGCTCAAATACTTCACGAAGATTTCGTCGGTGCTGTTGTTCTGGGTGGCGTTCGTGCTGACCCGGCCGTTTGGTGCGACCTTGGGCGATCTGTGACCAAGCCCCATGAAAAGGGCGGCCTGGATTTCGGCACCATCGGTTCGTCGGCGGTGCTGGCGGGGATTCTGCTGGTGATGATTGTCGGCGCGTCGTATGCGCAGAAGCGTTACGGCAAGACAACGATAGTTGCTGAATTGTCCTGATACCGAGTCGCCCCAATCGCTGGCAAGCCAGCTCCCACAATGGTCGGTGATGTTCACCAAATCTGTGTGCACCACCCGAACCTGTGGGAGCTGGCTTGCCAGCGACGAGGCCACCACAGCCACTGTTGCAGTGGCTGTGAAAACCCGATCAGTCAGTCACGATCCGCGAGTGTTTCTGCGTGTCTTTCATGGTGATGTACACCAGCAGCGACACCGCGATGCACGCGGTCACGTACCAGTAGTAACCGGTTTCCATGCCGATGCTCTTGAACCACAGCGCGATGTATTCGGCGGTGCCGCCGAAGATCGACACGGTCAGTGCGTACGGCAGGCCGACGCCCAGCGCGCGGATTTCGGTGGGGAACAGTTCGGCTTTCACCACGGCGTTGATCGAGGTGTAGCCGCTGACGATGATCAGTGCCGCCATGATCAGGAAGAACGCACCCCACCAGGTCTGGATGGTGTGCAGGGTCATCAGGATCGGCACGGTGAAGATCGTGCCGAGCACGCCGAAAGCGATCAGGATCGGACGACGACCGATCTTGTCCGACAGGCCACCGATGATCGGTTGCAGGCACATGAACAGGAACAGCGTGGCGGCGGAAATGGTGGTCGAGTCGGAGATGCTCATGCCGACGGTGTTCACCAGGTATTTCTGCATGTAGGTGGTGTAGGTGTAGAACGCCAGCGTCCCGCCCATGGTCAGGCCGACCACGGTCAGCAATTCTTTCGGGTGGCGCAGCAAGGTGCGCATGGCGCTTTCCTTGGACTTCTCTTTCTTGGTGAACGACTCGGTTTCTTCCATGCCGCGACGCAGGTACAGCGCGACGATCGCGCACAGTGCGCCGATGGCAAACGGAATACGCCAGCCCCACGCGTACAGCTGTTCGGTGGTCAGCATGTTCTGCAGCACGATCAGCACGCCCAGGGCGATGAGCTGACCAGAGATCAGGGTCACGTACTGGAAACTGGAGAAGAAGCCGCGACGTTCCCTGGTCGCCATCTCCGACAGGTAGGTGGCCGAGGTGCCGTACTCGCCGCCGACCGACAGGCCCTGCAGCAAACGGGCGAACACCAGCAGGATCGGCGCGCCGATGCCGATGGTTTCGTAGTTGGGGCTGAGGGCGATCAGCAGCGAGCCGAAGCACATCAGGTAGACCGAAGCCATCAGGGCTTTCTTGCGCCCGACCTTGTCGGCATAGAGGCCCATCAGCCAGCCACCGATCGGACGCATCAGGAAGCCCACGGCGAAGATCGCGGCGGTGTTCATCAGTTGCGCAGTGGTGGAACCGGCGGGGAAGAAGGTCTTGGCGAAGTACAGCGAGAAGGCGGCGTAGACGTACCAGTCGTACCACTCGACCATGTTGCCGACCGAGCCGCTGAAGATCGATTTGATCCGGCTGGCGGTGGTTCTTTCTTTGGCGGGCGCGGCAGCCGACCCAAGGGGCAGGGCGTTGGAGTTATCCATTGAAGGATCCTTCGTTTAATTGTTTTTGTGGAGCGCGTAGAAACGCAGCCTGCAGGGGCTATAGCAGGAGCTGTGCCAACGGGGGGAGGGCCGGTTTAGAGGGGGCGGCAGGACTCTATGAGCGGAAATCCGCTTATGGCTGGATTGTGGTGAGCGGAAAGTCGCTCATTCAGGCTGATGGATAAATGTTGCCTGTGCGGGCTTCTTCGCGGGCAAGCCCGCTCCCACAGTGGTCGGTGGTGTTCACCCATTCTGTGTTCAGCACAAAACCCTGTGGGAGCGTGGCTTGCCCGCGAAGAGGCCCGATCAGACACTGCAAAACTCAGCTGCCCGAAACAAACATCTCCCGACTCAACCCATGCCGCTGCAGCTTTTCATTGAAGGTCCGCCGCGGTAGCTGCAACTCCTCCAGCACCGCTTTCACATCGCCCTTGTGCCGGGTCAGCGCCGCGCGCAGGCACTGCGCTTCAAAGGCTTCCTGCTGCGCCGCGAGCGACTGGCCCGGGTCGATTCCTTGCACCGGCTCATCCAGCCCCAGCACCTGCCGTTCGGCAACGTTCGCCAGTTCACGCACGTTGCCCGGCCAGTCGTGGCTGAGCAGGTGGCTCAATTGCGCGCCGCTCAACGGCGGGAAGGTGCGGCCCAGACGCTGGGCAGCGCTGAAGGCGAAGGATTCGAACAGCAGCGGAATGTCTTCGCGCCGATCGCGCAGCGGCGGCAGGCGCAGTTCGGCGACGTTCAGGCGATACGCCAGGTCTTCGCGAAAACGTCCGGCCCGGGCCTCATCCAGCAGGTCGGGTTTGGTCGCGGCAACAATCCGCAGATCAACGCGAATGCTCTGGTTCGAACCGAGGCGCTCCAGCTTCTGTTCCTGCAACACCCGCAGCAGTTTCACTTGCTGGGCCAGCGGCATGCTTTCGATTTCATCGAGAAACAGTGTGCCGCCGTCGGCGTATTCCAGCTTGCCGATGCGCTTGCCGGAAGCGCCGGTGAACGCGCCACTTTCATGACCGAACAGCTCGGCTTCAAACAACTGCTCGGGGATCGCCGCGCAGTTCAGCGCCACGAAGGGCTTGTCGGCGCGCGGGCCGAAATCATGCAGGCAGCGGGCGATCAGTTCCTTGCCGCTGCCGGTTTCACCGCGGATCAACACGTTGACCGGCAGCGCCGCCAGATCCAGCACTTGCCGGCGCAAAGTCTGCATGCCACGGGACACGCCGAGCAGCGTCGCATCGAGTCTGGCGCGGTGGTCGGCCTGCTCGTGCAGGGCGCGGTTTTCCAATACCAGTCGCCGCTTGTCGAGTGCCCGGCGCAGGCTGCCGAGCAGGGTTTCCGGGCTGAACGGCTTTTCCAGAAAGTCGTAGGCGCCGTCACGCATGGCTTCGACCGCCATCGGCACATCGCCGTGACCGGTCAGCAGTATCACCGGCAAATCGCTGTCACGGCGCTGCACTTCGGCCAGCAACTGCAGACCACTGAGCCCGGGCATGCGCACATCGCTGAGGATCACCCCGGGGAAGTGGCTGGGCAGTGCGGCGAGGCAATCCTCGGCGCGGCTGAACAGCTGCACCTCGAACCCCGACAGGCTCAGCCATTGCTCCACAGCGCTGCGAATGCTGCTTTCGTCATCGACCACCATCACCGAGTTGAGCATCAGATGTGTGCCTCCAGATCGATCGGCAGGGTCAGGCTGAACACCGCGCCGGCCTCGCCATTTTCAACGCTCAGACGCCCGCCGGATTCATGCACGATGGCAAAGGATACCGCCAGCCCGAGGCCGAGTCCGTCACCCACCGGTTTGGTGGTGAAGAACGGGTCGAACACCTGATTCAGGTGCTGTTCGGCAATCCCGCCGCCATTGTCGATCACGCTCAGGCGCCACAGTTGTTCGTCCACCTCCAGGCGAATTTCCAGGCGCTTGCATGGTTTGCCCTGCATTGCATCGAGGGCATTGCGCAGCAGATTGATCAGCACCTGTTCGAGGCGGATCGCATCGCCACGCACCCACGCCGGACGCGTCAGGTGCAGCACCAGACTGACCTGTTCGTCGCGCAGGCGCGCATCGAGCAGTTGCAGCGATTGATCGACCACGGTCGCCAGATCCAGTCGTTCGCGCAGGCCGCTGGGGCTTTTGCGGGCGAAGGTTTTCAGGTGGCCGGTAAGCGAGGCCATGCGCGTGAGCATATCGTCCACCGGTTTGAGCGCCTTGTACGCGTCATCGACGCGGCCATGTTCGAGCAGCAGGCGCAGCGTTGCGAGCTGCATGCGTTGCGCGGTCAGCGGTTGATTGATTTCGTGGGCGAGTGCGGCGGACATCTGCCCCAGTGCGGCGAGCTTGGCCGATTGCACCAGACCGTCCTGCGCAGTGCGCAAATCGCGGGTGCGTTCTTCGACCAGTTGTTCGAGTTCTTCGCGGTTGCGCTGGCGGACTTTCGACAGGCGCCAGCGCTGATTGAGGAACAACAGCAGGAACACCAGCGCCAGCCATACACCCGCAGCGGCCAGCCCGGCGTTGCGCAAATCTTCGAAGGCCACTTGCGGGCGGCGCAGCAGGTGCAGGGTCCAGCCTTCGGCGGCCAGCGGCAGCGATTCCCACAAGTAGTCCGCCGTTCCGTCCGGGCCTTCGACCCGGCGCAGGTCGCTGTTGTCGTCGAAGTGACGCAGGGACAAATGCGTCAGCGGGATCAGCGATTGTTTGTCGTACTGCCGTGTGCGCTTGATCTCGGCCATGTCGCGGCTGTCCAGCGGCCGCAATGAGCGATAGCGCCAGCCGGGCTGATTGGCGATGAAGATGATCCCGCGTGCATCGCTGACCAGCAGCGTGTCGCTGCCCTGGCTCCATTCGCGCTCAAGCTCGGGGAACTCCAGCTTGACCACCATCGCGCCGAGGAACTCGGCATTGTCGCCAAGCACCGCGCTGGACAGAAAATAACCGGGGATGCCACTGGTCACGCCCACCGCATAAAAGCGCCCGCTGCCTTGCGTGCGGGTCTGGCTGAAGTACGGACGAAAACCGTAGTTGTGGCCGACGTAACTGCTCGGCAGGCGCCAGTTGCTGGCGGCCACCGCGAGGCCGCTGTGATCGAGCAGTTCAAGGGTCGAGGACTGCGCCGCGCCATTGATCTGCTCCAGCTTCAGATTCAGCGCGTTCTGTTGTTCCGCGCCCACCGGCCCGGCCAGCGCCCCACGCAATTGCGGATCCAGCGCCAGCACGGCGGGCAGGGCGCGATAGCGGTCGATCAGGGTGTGCAACGAGTTGGCATACAGCGCCAATTGCTGGCTGGCGCGGGTGGCGTCTTCCTCCAGCGCCTTACGTTCGGCGTGGCGGATGGCAAGGGTCGCGGCGATGGCCGCACCGGCGATGATCAGCAGGGTATACAACGACAAACGCAGGGTACGGGAAGTCGGCAGCATGCTGGGCTAATGGATAAGGGAACGGGCGGGCACGATAGCATGGGCCTGCCCGTCCTTCTCGTCTGACGCGTTACCTGATCAGACCGCCGTGAACCGGTGTGAGTGTGAAAGCAGCATGGTGCGGGTATAAGCCAGCTCGCCAATGATGGCTTGCGTGGCCTGTGTCAGGCTTTCGACGCTGTCACTCGAACAAACCAAACGCTTGCTGAAAGTGGCAATCGTCGAACTCTTGGCGATGGAGGGCGGGGTGATACTGAGGTCTTGATCAGCCATGAGTCACATACATTGCACAGGCGAAGACGCAGATGGATTGACGCTAACAACAATCATGGCAGCGCACACCTGTCAGATCTGACAGGTGCGCTCAAGCCCAAGGTATGTGTCGTTCTCCCAGGCATAAAAAAGGCCGGCCCGTCGATTGACGGGCCGGCCTTTTTTACAGCTGCGAAACGCTTACTGCACTTCTACCGCCAGGCTTTCGGCGATCTTCTGTTGCCAGATCGCCGGGCCGGTGATGTGTACCGACTCACCGTTGCTGTCCACCGCGACGGTGACCGGCATGTCCTTGACCTCGAACTCGTAGATCGCTTCCATGCCCAGCTCGGCAAAGGCCAGCACCTTGGACTTCTTGATGGCCTGGGCCACCAGATAAGCGGCGCCGCCCACGGCCATCAGGTACACGGCCTTGTTGTCCTTGATCGCTTCGATCGCGGTCGGGCCACGCTCGGATTTGCCGATCATGCCCAGCAGGCCGGTCTGCTCAAGGATCTGACGGGTGAACTTGTCCATCCGCGTCGCGGTGGTCGGGCCAGCCGGGCCAACCACTTCGTCACCGACCGGATCAACCGGGCCGACGTAGTAGATGAAGCGGCCTTTCAGATCCACCGGCAGGGTTTCACCCTTGTTCAACATCTCGACCATGCGCTTGTGCGCCGCGTCGCGACCGGTGAGCATCTTGCCGTTGAGCAGGACGGTTTCGCCCGGCTTCCAGCTCTGCACTTCTTCCGGGGTCAGGGTGTCGAGGTTGACGCGACGGGCCGACGGGCCGGCTTCCCAGACGATTTCCGGGTAGGCGTCCAGCGATGGCGCTTCCAGCGATGCCGGGCCAGAACCGTCGAGCACGAAGTGCGCGTGACGGGTGGCGGCGCAGTTCGGGATCATGCACACCGGCAACGAAGCGGCGTGGGTCGGGTAGTCCATGATCTTCACGTCGAGCACGGTGGTCAGGCCACCGAGACCCTGGGCGCCGATGCCCAGCTGGTTGACCTTCTCGAACAGCTCCAGACGGATCTCTTCGATACGGTTCTGCGGGCCACGGGCTTTCAGCTCATGGATGTCGATGGATTCCATCAACACTTCCTTGGCCATGACCGCGGCTTTCTCGGCGGTGCCGCCGATGCCGATGCCCAGCATGCCCGGTGGGCACCAGCCGGCACCCATGGTCGGAACGGTCTTGAGCACCCAGTCAACGATCGAGTCGGATGGATGGAGCATGTCCATTTTCGACTTGTTCTCGGAACCGCCGCCCTTGGCCGCCACGTCCACTTCCACGGTGTTGCCCGGGACGATGGAGTAGTGGATGACTGCCGGGGTGTTGTCCTTGGTGTTTTTGCGAGCGCCCGCAGGGTCGGCGAGGATCGAGGCACGCAGGACGTTTTGCGGCAGGTGGTAGGCTCGGAGCACGCCTTCTTGGACCATGTCGTCCAGGCTCATGGTCGGGCCACCCCA
>Ga0153923_100146_pt1 | contig 32002 bp, 30 predicted proteins | sample TSNJ007MetaG_FD_104682 | JGI IMG/M metagenome (GOLD analysis project Ga0153923, IMG submission 104682) | Attine ant fungus gardens microbial communities from New Jersey, USA - TSNJ007 MetaG | ecosystem: Host-associated > Fungi > Mycelium > Unclassified | place: USA: New Jersey, Brendon T. Byrne...
GATGGTCTGACCATACAATACTATTACTTTGATAATCAGAAAGACAAAAAACAGATTATCGATCAATATATTGATCAAGCGTTTAAAGTCATTAACTTCTTCAGCGAAAAATATGGTAAATATCCTTATCCGGAGTTCAGAATTGTTGAATCGTACGTTGAAGGGATCGCTGTTGAATTTTCGCGAATGATTCAGATGGGCATGATCGAGGGTCAGCCAGATATTTCAAACCATTCAGCATTTGTCCATGAAATTGCGCATCAATGGTTCCACGCATTAATTGGAAATAATTCCGAGAAGGAATCATTTCTAGATGAAGGATTTGCCGATTTCTCTATGGTATATTTCTATGAGAAACAAGGAAATCCGTTAAATGGATTCAAGGTGATTCAATTCGATGAAGTATCGTTAGATAGTCCGCTTGATGCATCCAATGATAAGGTTGGCGATTCTCCCGACGCTATTTTTTATAAAAAAGGCCGTCAAGCCATCTATGAGTTGTATCGTACGCTTGGCGAAGAGAAGTTTGATAAGTTGATGCAGACATATTTTGACCAGTATGTATACAAAAATGCGACGATCGAAGGACTGCTTCAGGTTGTTGAGAACAAAGCGGGCAAAAAGGTCAGAGATGATTGGGAAGCGGATTTGCGTCAGCCCAATTATTCATTGAAGTCTGAATATCGTCTAACAGCGGACGAGGAAGCCGCTTATATGTACGAGCAATTTAAATCAATATACCATTCAGTGTTTGTGCAGTTTCCAGAGGTTCCGTCTGAAACGATGAGCCGAATTATCGATAAAACGTTGCAGGGCGAGCCGCTAACGATTATCTTGAGCGACCGTTTGACATCGGACAAAGCAACAAAACAACAGGATCAGCTGCTCAACCAGTTTCAAGGCTTCTTCCAAATAGCAGGAATAAAACCAACGATTATAACAGAACGTCAAGTATTAAAAAACAAGCTTAAGAAGGAGCTAGGGGACAGTAATATCATTGTCATCGGCAAACCGGATGCGAATGGGTTTGTACAAGCCTTGAAGTCCGGCATCATCAAGCGTGCTGATACAGTCGGTTTTAAATGGCAGGAAATCATGAATAAGTCTAATCAATCCGGAGCCTACATTATCAAACATCCGTATAACCAGAATCGTCTCATGTTGCATTATTTTTGGACAGGGGACCAATTGAGTGATCAGACGGAAGATCCATTTATGGCTAAAGCATTGGAATCATTGAATTTTTCAAACCATTTCTATCAATATTATGTTCTGAATAACACAGGTAAGAGTAGCAGCGAACAAAAGATCGAAAATCCGTATGCAAAACTATTTGCAGAATAATAAATCACAGGCCAGTCTTAATCCCGAGGGAGCTCCATGGCAGCCAAAACGTAGCGAACTTGGATAATTTCAAGAACACCGGTTAATTTGGGCTTGCTCAAATTTAACCGGTGTTCTTTTTTATTTTACCAGCTTTAAAATTGGAGAAAATTCTGTGACTTTTAATTGATACTAAACATTGATACTAAACATAGAGGAATATGTTGAGCAAGAGAATGGAGAAGAGGAGGCTATGTTTTCATAGACAGCCGAAGGACAAGATGAGGATATAACTATTAACCTGCATTTGACTGGTTTATCAATTGATAATAGCTCGGCAAAACTTTATTTTTAGAATGAAACATAATGCAGGTTGACAAGATCAGACCACAATTGTACTATTTAAGTGTGACTACAGATGTAGTCATAACTTGATTTTGGAGGGTTTAGGCATGACAAAAATACCACCCATCACGGATGCGGAGCTCGAGGTGATGCGCGTATTGTGGGCCAGTCCGAATTGTCCTTCCAGCCAGGTCGTCAAGCAATTGGCGGAACAAGTGGGGTGGAGCCCGAATACGACAAGGACGCTCCTGAACCGTCTAGTGCAGAAAGAAGCGGCGGGAACAACACAGGAAGAGGGATCCAAACGGAACTTTTTGTTCTATCCACTCATCAGCGAACAAGAATATTTGAAGTCGGAGACTAAATCGTTCATGAAGAAACTGTATGGCGGCGCCTTGAAACCCATGCTCGCTAATTTTTTGCAGGATAAGAAGCTGAACGAGAAAGAAATTGATGACTTGAAAGCTTTGTTTGACGAGAGTCGCAACAACGATGATCGATAAGAAAATTGATTAAAGGTAGAACCATTCAGCCTAACGTCGAACCGCCACGTAAATCGCGGTTTTTTTTATTAGTATAATTCCACAAAATTACCCAGCATACAATTGAGACGATGCAACAACCCTTAATTAAAAACCAATTTATGTAAAGACCGGCATCGCCGATTTAATCTTCCATGATCTAGGACTGCTTCCAACGCCAGATTCGCCGGAACCGGAACCTTGGGGTGGAAAAAAACAGCAATAACGAATCCATCGTACGATCAAACTGCTCTCCGGAGGAGTTTTTTTTATTTCATGGATACTCGAAAAGGGTCCGATAAAATAGTGTTGACAAAATATAACTACAACTGTAGTATTGAATTATAACTACACGTGTAGTTTTAAAACAGGATCACAGAAAGGAGTTTTTCACATGAAAGCAGCATCAAAATTAGCCATCGCAACCCTCAGCAGTGTTCTACTATTGGGTTCATCGATGAACCTTGAGGTAGACGCGGCTTCTTCCAAGTCAGCCCAGAAGTCGACGGCTAAAAAAGCAGCCGATCAAGCTCCAACGGCAGCGGAAAAAAAGGTGGTTGACGCAGAAATTAAGAGAGTGAAGGATTTGACCGCCAAGACTGGAGATACCTATGTCATGTATCATAAGTACAAGGCACTCAACAGCGGACTTGATCTTAACTACTGGGGGCTGACGAAGGAATACATTTCCTTTGATGAATATCTCCAGAAAGCATCAACCTTAAAAGGCGTTGTCTTGCAAAAGCCCTCCAACCTGCCAGAAGGTTACACTTTCTCCAAAGCGAGAATCGGAGGACCCTTGGGAGGCAAGTTCATCGATGATTTAAGAGCCGAAGGGAAGAAGAGCGGCAAACCGGTCTTCACGAAAAAAATGGACTGGAAAGAAGCCGACGATATTCGCCTGGAATACACGAACGGGGAAGATACGCTTGCGATTACGAAGTTTGTGGTGGATGCGAAGGAAGGGAAGAAGAAAGGTTATTTTGACGATAACCTTCCGGCAAACATTTTCCCAAAATACATTTATTGGCAAGATGGCGGCAAATTCGGATACAGCCTTTCAACTTCATCCGATATCACCCGAGAACAGAAGATTGAAATTCTAAAAGCAGCGGTCAAGAAGTGATAGGTTGCCTTGAGCATGCGCAGCAGTTCGCCCATCCTATGCATTCTGCGCAAGTTAGATTTGGAGGTTGTATATATGAACCGAATACCATCCATAACGGATGCAGAGCTCGAAATTTTGCGGGTATTGTGGCTAAATCCAGATTGCTATTCTAGTGAAGTTGTTCAACAAATGACGGATCGAATGGGCTGGAGCCCGAATACGACCCGAACGCTTCTTAGCCGACTGGTACAGAAGGAAGCGGCGGGCGTGAAGCTGGAGCAGAGTTCGAGGCGTATGCAATTATTTTATCCTCGGTTCAGCGAGCAAGAATATCAGCGTTCCGAGACTACTTCCTTCATGGAGAAGATGTATGGTGGTTCCATTATGCCGATGGTGGCTAATTTCCTCCAAGATGAGAAGCTGAATACGCAGGAAATTGAGGATTTGAAGACGTTATTCGACAATAGCGGCAGAATTGGGGAACTAGAAAAGAGAGAATCTAAATGAGTCCAAGCTTATACGAAACTGTTGTGTCATTCTTCGGCTGGGTGATCCAGGGATCGTTCATGGCAGGTATTCTGGTCATGCTGATCTTGATTCTGCAATTCTTATTCCAAAACAAACTGGAAGCCAGATGGAAATATTTGCTCTGGATACCCGTGGCGATCCGCTTGCTGCTTCCTTGGGCACCAGAGTCTTCTCTTAGCCTTTATAATGTATTATCTCTGGAATCCTTCATGCCTGGCATTCACCAGCAAATGCAAGATCCATCGATAAGTGCAAGCGAGACAGGAGAACACGTAAAGGGTTCTGTGGCGGAGAAATATGGAATTGTCGTTGGGATAACGGAATTAACCGCACCCACGGATACATCGGGAAGCAAGCCGGAGAACCATTTCTGGTGGAATGAAATTACATCGATGGGCTTTGTTCCAGTCTTGGTACTGATCTGGCTTACGGGTGTACTGCTTCTCGTCGCGAAAACCATATACGATCAGCTGCGATTGCAACATGCCCTGCGCGCTGGTAGCCGTATAGAAACGCCTTTGTTATTGGACTTGTTCCATGATACACGGCAGCAGCTCGGCGTGAAGCGCAAAGTTGAATTTGTTTCCAGCGAGCGTATTCCCGGTCCGGCCGTCGTTGGGTTTTGTAAGCCGACAGTCGTCATCTCTCCAAGTCTACTGATGTCGCTGCATGAAGGACAGCTTCAGTATATCTTGGCGCATGAATTCGCTCATGTCCGTCGCAGGGATGTAGCCGTGAATTGGATCATGCACTTGGTTCTGATTCTCCATTGGTTCAACCCACTTGTATGGCTTGCAGTGAACAGAGCGCGACAAGATCAAGAGATGGCCTGTGATGCCTTCGTGCTGGATCGAATGAGACCACAGCAAAATAATGCGTATGGGCAGACGATCATCCAAGTGTTGGAACATTTCTCGGGAGATCATCGCCTGCCGGGACTTGCCGGCCTATCTGCGACACATAAACAAATGAAAAGGAGACTTATCATGATCAAACAATTCAATAAAAAATCATATCGCCTTTCTATCTTAGGGATGACAATCATTCTCGCGCTTGGCAGCGTGACGCTGGTCAATGCCAAGGAAAAAGATGATGGGAACGCAACGATAGCTGTTTCAGTACAATCAGAAGCTGGGGACCGTCAATTAGATATCACCTATCCTGAGGAATTCAATGGGTCTAAGGTAGACCGTGCGTTGTATAAGCAAGAAATGGATAAAATGAATAAACTAGCGGCGGATGCAGCTAAGGCACTTCCAGCAGAGGATAAAAAATATATCGACGATGAAATCAATCGCGTGAAGGAATTGGTTAAAGAGACGGGTGACACGTATGTTATCTATCATAAATATAAAGCGTTGAACAGCGGACTTGATCTTAGCTATTGGGGGCTGACGAAGGAATATGCTTCCTTCGATGAATATCTTCAGAAAGCAGCAACCTTAAAAGGCGCTGTCTTTCAAGAGCCTTCCAACCTGCCAGAAGGCTACACTTTCTCCAAAGCGAGAATCGGAGGACCCTTGGGAGGCAAGTTCATCGATGATTTGAGAGCTGAAGGGAAGAAGAGCGGCAAACCGGTCTTCACGAAAAAAATGGACTGGAAAGAAGCCGACGATATTCGCCTGGAATACACGAACGGGAAAGATACGCTTGCGATTACGAAGTATACTGTGGACGCCGATGGAACTAAGAATAATGGATTTTTTGACGATGATTTACCGGCTAATGTTTTCCCGAAATACGTTTTTTGGCAAGATGGCGGTAAATTTGGATATAGCATTTCAACCTCATCGGATCTATCACGACAAGAGAAGATCGAAATTCTGAAAGCTGCAATTAAAAAATAACATCTCAAGGCAGGCGCCCATATCACCCTATAACTAGGGTCGATATGGGTTTTTTATCTTGGAAGAATGGATATAAGTGAATGATTATCTTAGTAAATTGCTTATCATATAAAACAGGTGAGGCTTCTTCGTGAATATTAAGTGACATGACTGGATTTATTATAGGTTCACAATGGTAGTATATATCGAACGTGAAAATATATTTTGTGAGAAGCGCAAATTTGAATTAGCAAAAAGCAAAGATTCTCAATTAGTTGATTCGAATAAAGCATTAGCTATGGAGAATGAATTGGTCTTGAAATATATGTCGATGTATGGTTGGCAAAAAGTAAGAGGAGGTTGTTATAATTTAATAAGTGAAGCGATTACATATCAAACTTTGTGTATTTCTATATAATAGACATAAAGATGTCTTTATCGTCCGTTTCTCCTGTATTAACTGTGGTAAATTATGGAGAGTACTTATTTAAATGTCTTAGAAGAACATGACTAGGGGAGAAATATTTCGTGGAAACTCACTCATCCAAATATCAAATGAAAAAGAGCTATATAATATTATTGCTAGTTTTCATATTAGTTGTTTTAACCGGTTTTCGCATTTTATGGATGGAAACATTTCAATATCCCAAACAGGCGTCAATTCATAATGGGCAATTCGATTTACGCAATTGGAATGCAGAAGATGGCAGCATTCACTTACTTGATGGGGAATGGGAGTTTTATCCCTCGCAATGGTTGATAGATGGTAGTCAGCGACAATTGTTAGGCGATAATGCGCCAAGGCACATTCAGGTACCGGGAGGATGGAGTGAAGTTTTGCATGCTGACAAGCCATCTCCATACGGGTATGGCTCTTATCGTTTGCTTCTTTATGTAGACCCGGCGAAGCATCTTAATTATAGTATTCGTGTACCCAGTGTACGCACTGCATCAGAATTATATGTAAACGGTCGATTACTTACTAAATCCGGACAGGTGGCGACAACAAAGGATGAATATATTTCGAAGGACCTACCTTATTCTACAACCTTTACAGCAGATGACAACGGTGTAATCGAACTCGTGATTCAGGCTGCAAATTATGTGGATAGTCGAAGCGGGGGCATTGTCCGATCCATAAAATTCGGTTCAGAAGAAGCCATTGCCAAAGAGATGAAGGCTTCCATTTTTATGCAGTTTTTGGCAGCGATTATTTTTATTATGCACGCTGTCTATGCACTTATTTTGTATTTAATAGGAAATAGAGAAAAGAAGCTGCTTTATTTTAGTTTGCTTGCATTATGTGTAACGATCACGAGTGTCTTTAGTACGGATGAGAAGTTGTTCCATCAGTTATTTTACATTGGAATTGATTGGGATTTTAGGCTGACTAATATTGCTTTCGTTATTGCAGCCTATGCTTTGCTCCAGTGTACGAATCATCGCGAGCTTCCATATTGGCGTAGGATGTACCCTGTCTATAAAATAATGAATCTAGGGACTGCCGGCATCACGTTGTTTTTAAATCCAACTCAGGTGATCATGCTCTTCCCTATTTATTATGTATTAGGTGGTACTGCTGCGATTATAACGCTGATTACGATGTTTAAAAAAGTAATTAAAGATTTAAAGAGCAATCTTTTACTGCTTATCTCTTTTCTTGCGTTGATGAACTATGCTCTTTGGTCGTTAATCTTGCTGGATAGCGGTTTGAGTCTTGTCTACTATCCGTTCGATATGATTATTGCGATAGCTTGTTTAGCCTCTGTATGGTTTAAAGATTATTTTATCATGCATGCGAACACGAAAGAGCTTGCGACAACATTGCAAAGGATGAATGACCATAAAGATCAATTCCTAGCAAATACTTCTCATGAATTTAAAAATCCGCTTCATAGTATTCTTAATATGTCACAATCCGTTTTAAAAAGGGAGCGGCATTTGTTGCAGGAAAGGAGTATCAAAGAGCTTGAAACGGTTTTATCTGTAGGACGTCGAATGACTTTGATATTAGACGATTTGATTGATGTGATGAGTTTACGGGAAGGCAATCCGCGAATACACAAAAGAGTCATATTTATTCAGCCAATTGTGACCGGAGTACTTGATATGCTGCAATTAAATGCAGATGTGAAGTCTGTAAAAATTGCAAATCAAATTCCTGAAGATTTTCCGCCAATATATGCGGATGAGAACCGGGTTGTTCAAATCGTTTTCAATTTACTTCATAATGCTGTGAAATATACGAATGATGGGGTCATTTCGATTCAAGCTTTTGTAAAAGATGGACGAGCCTATATCGTTATTGCTGATACCGGGATCGGAATGGATGAGAACATGCTTAAGCGCCTATTCCGTCCGTACGAGCAAGCCAGCACGAATGAGACTATGATTGATGGTGGCTTTGGGTTGGGTTTAAGTATAAGCAAGCAACTGGTTGAGCTTCATGGAGGTACGTTAGTAGTGTCCTCTGTTTTAGGAGAGGGCTCAAAATTCACATTTTCATTAAGGCTAGCAGGTTTGGAAGTGGCGGAAGAGAATGATTTGACTAACTCATTTGAACCATTACAATCCATGCCGGTTCAAGAAATAGCCTCCTCAGTGTATATGGAAAAAGTGAAGATTCCGCCAGCTACGAATCAAGCAACTTTAATAGAAATGAATCGTGAACGTCCGATTCTATTAGTTGTTGATGATGATCCTGTCAACCTTCAAGTACTTGAAGCCATACTACCACCAGACGAATATGATTTAACGATGGTAACGAGCGGTAAAGAGGCATTGGCTGTACTGGACACTAAGGAATGGGATCTGGTCATCTCCGATATCATGATGCCACAGATGTCCGGTTATGAGCTGACACGAATGATTCGTGAGCGGTTTACACTCACGGAGCTCCCTGTATTGCTCCTTACCGCAAGAAGCCAACCGAAAGATATTCAGAGCGGTTTTATAGCTGGGGCAAACGATTATGTGACGAAGCCAGTTGAAGCAATAGAAATAAAATCGCGGATTGAGGCGTTAGCTACGATTAAACAATCCGTTCGAGAACAACTACGATTAGAAGCTGCATGGCTGCAAGCGCAAATCCAGCCTCATTTTATATTTAATGCGTTGAATGCTGTAACAGCTTTAAGTGATATTAATTTGGATAAGATGCGTAATTTGCTCGATGAATTCAGCAATTTTCTGAGGAATAAATTTGAATTTCAAAACATGGATAGGCTTGTTCCGATCGAAGAGGAGTTAAGTCTAGTACGTTCTTATCTATATATTGAAAAGGTTCGGTTTGAAGAAAGGTTACAGGTTATTTGGGAGACAGATGACCGTGGGGACATAAAAGTCCCATTTCTTACGATCCAGCCTCTCGTTGAAAATGCGATAAGACATGGCATAATGAAGCGCAATCGTGGAGGAACGATTCTTATTCGGATTTCTGTCTATGAGACGCATGCAGAGATAACCGTTGAAGACGATGGGGACGGAATAGACGGGGTCCAATTGCAACGAATATTTGAAAGGAAAGCAGATAGTCGTTCAGGCGTCGGATTGATTAATACTGATCTGCGATTAAAACGGCACTTTGGAACAGGACTCCATATCACAAGTACGTTAGGTACAGGGACAAAGGTAACTTTTCATGTACATAACAGGTTGAATAGAGGGGATAAAGCTAGGTGATATATAAGTGATTTAAGGAGCAACCTTGGCTGCTCTATGCTACAAGGAATTACGACGCTATTTACTAAGCAGGAGTGATCACGGGCGATTTTGTGGTAGCAGTGACTTTGGCAGAAACGGATATTGCCCCAGAAGTAGCCGATAAATGGATTGCAATTGGTGTAGAGCTGAAAATGTCGGTGGGTTGGAATTGTTACTGCTGGCTACTCGGAAATCGCAAGGATAGAGAATTTTCCGAAGGGAAAAAAACCGATATTTTGGATGCGATGAGCGAAGAAACATGTGGAAAGGCGGGAGACCATGAACGCACTACAGGAAGAAGCGCTGGAAGAGATGAAAGCGGCAATTTATGAGTGGTTTGAGGAACAAGAGAAACGAAAGGACGTGGAGGGCGCTGTCAAGCGTACCACGCTGCAAGTGGGCATTTTTAACGACATTGTGCTGGATTATCGACCGGGTAGGACTAGCGTTGGCAGTTCGGATTTTGGAAGGAATGCTTCAGGGCGCAAGTCGATGAAGGCGTCTCCTTTTACGCAGGAGGAGGTCTTGCATGAGGTGCAGCCCCGGTTGACGAGCATCGTAAGGGAGAAGCTGGACAAGGTGCATACGACGGCCCTTATCGACTACCGGTTTACCTTGAAGGGAAGATTCGCAACGGCAGACGGGCCCGTGAGATTAACGGTGTTTGACATCGTATATGAAGAGAAAAAGCGGCAGCTTCTGGAGCGGGTTGAGTCCTATATCGAGCAAAAACTGGTGAAGGGCGCTTACCCGACAAAGCCGCTAGAAACTTTCTTTTTGACACGCCATCTGTTGGACCCGTATTTGTTCAACGAACCGGACGTCGGACGGACGATTGCTATATTTGACCGGATTCAGGCATTGAATAAAGAACGGGTACAAGCGCTGAGGGAGCATCGAAGCGATATCATTCGAGCTTTAACCCACTGGGCCGAGGAAGTATTCCTGCCACGTCACTATGATGTTACCCTTTCCAAATACAGAACCAATGAAAATGGAATCAAGCCGGATACGGATCTCAATCATATGGATGAGCCGAACCAGCCTATCGATCTGCTATTGTACGGCGCTGTGATGATTCTTCGTTACGAGCCAAGTTACAGTAAAGCCAAGGGCATGACTTTTCTGGAGCTTGCGAGGCAGCTGGGCAGCGGCAAAGCCGGACGCATGTTGAAGGAAGGTAGCGACACCTTCGCACGAGAAGACGTTCATCTGCGTGACGAGTTGACTGAATGCAAGGCTAACGATGTGTTTTCCATCATTACGGTCGTTATTCGTAAAGAAGAGGCTGGGGCGTACGAAAGGGCAATTTCATTTATTCTCTCCCTACTCCGGAAGGGTTTCCCAAAAAGCTACAAAATCAAGCTAAAATCCAGCGTGAGAGAGGCATTACCCATTAAAGGACTTGCCAAATCGGATACGCATCGTTTTTTCGCGAATGCACTGGCCTATTCCGAGCTGTATCCGTTATTGGAGGAATACGCTCGTGAGGCGATGGAAGAGTTTGTGTGGTACGAGGATACAGAAGGTGAGAAAAGCGTCATGCCAGGCAGTTATGCCGTATTCGGGCTGGGACTCACGGACGAGCGCTATTTTCCGTTGGTAGAAACCTATATGGCCCTTGTAGACGAGGAGCATCAGCTGGTGCAGGACAAGTTCACGGCTGTTTTCGCCGAGACCCATGGCATAACCGAACGCTCGATGCCCGCCTTGGTCGCTTGCCTGCGTTGCTCTCATGATTCGCTGAAGCTGAGGATTCAGCCAGAACTGGAAAGTGAAGACAAGCTATCGCTATTGGTGCAGCATGTCGAGGCTTTATCGAATTACGAGGCCGAACGAGTGCTGTACCCGATTTTTGGCAAGGCGGAGAAGCTGGCTACATTGGCTCGTAAGGCGCAGGAACCGCGTAAGGAGCTGTTGCTTCGATTGCTAAAGGCAGCAGAACAAGCTTGATGATAGGGAGGCTGCCTGTGTGAAGATCATTTGCAAATTTGCATACCACGTCACAAAACCTAGAGAAGATGATCGAAGCATTAAGATCGTTAAGCGAAGGAGCATGCACGGCAGCTCCTTTTACTTTTTTTGCCGCTAGCCCCGTTACGGGTGAACCGTATCATAAGTAGGGGAAAGCTTTTACAAATAGATCATTTAATATGGTCAGGGAACACACAGAGATACTATGATTTAATATGACTAGGTGGCATCTTACATTATGTACTCATTTCCTCCAAGAATAGATAAAGAAGCATTGCAACTTGAGGATTTTAACTCAATAGTCTTACTCGAAGCAAGTTAATAAAACAAAAATTTGGAGGGTAGCAAAATGACTGTAGATGATCATGCTCACTTAAAGTCTGGTACGAGTTTCTGATGAAAGTCTTGATTGAAGAACATACGGAGGATTCCGGAAGAAAGGTTAGTGAGCTTACATCTGTATATATTTGTCAGTGGATAAGAACATAGTCCCATTAGAACCCGAGCCCCGCGCGGTTTTTGTATTTTAAGGGATCAAGTTCTTGTCCTTTACTCCAGACAGGAACTTGATCCTTTAGCCGTTAATGGACAGGAACATGGTCCTATTACCGATTTGGTATTCATAAAATGAGCTTGAAAATAATTACCTATTTCATTAAATGGATGTCTAATGAAAGGTTAAATACTTAATGTTGTGGCAACTTTTACTCCTTGGTTTCTTTGTCCTTACCGCCGATTTTAAGTCCTAACTTTCCATTATATTTGCCTACCTGTCCGGCAACTCCTAAGCCTGCTCCTTGGCCGCCGCCGAGTTGTGCCTTGGCCTGGGCTCCGAGACCATTTTCGCCGCCAAGCTGTAAATGGGTTTGGAGTCCCGCGCCTTGACTGAACCCCAAGTGTCCTTCGGCATCAGCACTCATACCGTACTCTCCTCCGACCTGCGCCCCCGTATGAAAACCTGCCACTTGACCGCCACCTATTTGGCTTTTTGCCTGAGCCGCAATCCCGTAATTGCCGAAGGCCTGGGCTTCCGCATTGAGCCCTAGACCCTGGCTGCTGTCCAGATGAGTATTGCCTTGCGCATGGATTCCATATGAAGGAGTGCCCATATGGCCGCCCGCATACATACCCATGCTACCTAAGGCTAAATTCCCGCCAGCATTTAAACCAATGCCGTGTTTACCGCCTACTTCTATCCCGGTATTTAGCTTAATCCCCTGACCGCTGCATAAATTTTCGTTCATATAACCATTTATAAGTTCTTTTTTGGTGTTTTCGCTATCTGAGGGTATATCTGCCAGACTGCTTTCTGAACGGAAGAGATGGTAGTAATGAGAGTAAGGGAAAGGATTGTAACGGGTAAAGTAAGGGGATACGGATGGATCAGCCTGGCTGTTTGGATATTCGTTCCCAAAGGTCATCCGGGATACCTCCATTATTCAATTTATTACAACAGCCTATTCATGGATGACTTGAAGTGATACCCTTCCTAAGTAAATCATATGAATTCAAGGTTCGCAGCCGATGCACAATGAGCCGGGCGAAGTATCACTTATTTTTAACGGGGGGAAATCTACAACTACCGGGAACTGCGTAAATTGGTACCGGCGGCGTGGCAAGATGCTGTGCGCCACGGACCTGGTTGCTTCGGACACGTAGGTGGGCGGAATGACCGAAGTCAGGGACCAATCTCGTTAATTTTGTAAGAAAACATGGTTATTGATCAACTCATTTATATGGGTGGATTTTATATGCCGGAAAAAGTGGGGGAATCGGCAAAGGGACAAAGTTCTTGTCCTATAAGGGAATATGTTCTTGTCTTCCGATGTCCAAGGACACCAAAGTGCCTACATTTTGGGATTTTGACATAAAGTCACCTACATTGTAGCGGTGATTGTACTTACTGATACTTACAAAGTATCTAGAGAGACTTTATAGCCGGATTTCTAGTTCACAAGGTAAGTAGTTCTTTGACAGTCCACAGATTTGAACGGTTGTACGAGGAGTAAGTTTCTGATCGGGAGATTAGATACGAGATATGCGATGGGCAGAGCTACTAATCCCGGCATGGATTGGCAACAGTTTTTATTGACTGAACTACATTCAGTCAGTTATGATTGAATCATATTCAGTCGCGATAAAAATTACATTGGGAGATGGACAATGAAGAGAATATCAAAAGAACCTGATCTAAGACGCCAAGAATTAATGGATATTGGCTTTGAACTTTATATGAAAAATGGTATGGGAGGATTTAGCATAAAGGATGTCGTTAATCATGCGGGTGTTGCAACCGGCTTATTTTATTACTACTTTAAATCTAAAGAAGAGTTTGTTAATGAGATTTTGAATAATTTCATTGTGAAAAATGTAGAAAAAATTCAACAAGCACTTAATTCAAATGAATTGACCGTTATGCAAAAAATGAAAGATTCTCTAGAGATATTTTGGACATTTATTGAAAAACTAGCACCATATAAACATGTGAGTTCTTATCAGACAGAACAACACTTCCAACTCGAGAAGAAATTATACAAGCAAATACACCCACTATTTCAACAGGTAATTGAAGATGGGATGAAAATAGGGATTTTCCACACTGCCAACGCATCGTTAACTTCTGGATATATTTTATATGGCCTTAGTAGTATTGCCCATTCGGAGATAGATTTAAATCTTGATATTAAGAAAGAGATCGTTAATCTAATATTAACCACACTACGATACGATTCAAAACATAAGAATACAGGAGAATTCATATGAAAATTTATATTAACGGAAACGATATTTCACAGGAACAACTTACAAAATGGAAAAGAGAACGTATAAAAAAGGTTTTAAATACATTAGGACATAATGAGCCTGAAATAAATGATACAGACGCCATGATAAAAAAGTTAGCTGAACTAAAGATGAGATATTCCTATAACGAAATGTACGATAAATTGAAATCTAAACTTAGATTGAGTGGAATGATTATGCGTGTCTGTGCTGCTTTATCTGGAGATAGACGGAAATTTTCAAAAACAGGTATCTATTTAGAGGGCATTTCGGCAGAAGAAGCTATAAAGGGAATTGATAGTTTAATGCTAGAGCAATCACGCGAGAATGATAAAGTAAATCTATCAGCTTGTCCTGATCATTATGTATTAAGACCTTTTGGAGAAAACGAACTGGAGGTCATTGAAACTACTGGTAATTCCCCGTTTCCTGTTCAATTCTTCATTGTCTTTGATGACGAAACAGGATTAAAAACACCTAGAGATAACTCTTATCAGTACCAATCAGCAGGTGTTGCCCGTATGAAAGACGGTACTATTATAGGTGGGGTTCGTCATCAATTCAAAGATACCAATACTGGGATAGAAGTAAGTCTTGTTGTTGAGTTCCCAGCGCTTTGTCCTACTAGACTTATAGAATCGCATCAATTGCATTTAGCATGTGAGTTTTCTTATTGGTTACAATGGATCAAGGATCATAAAAATAGTAACGGATAAACATTCTTGAAATAAAGAAAACATGCAGTTTTTTTATAATTAAGACTAAAGTATAGTGCTCATGCCTTACAAAGTTTTTGATGTAATCAATGTCGCCGTTTTATATTTTTTTGTTTGAGAAAGAGGTCATTTCAGTAGAATGTACTGAATTTTATCTAATAGAATGGGGGGGGAATTTCTATGTTTGCCATACTTTTAGCTATTAACACGATTTTGATGAAAATTGGAACCAAACAGGGCCTTTTCCAATTCATAGACATATGTACAAAATACGGGTTTTGTGAGGAAGTAGTATATAAATTAATGTAGCAAGCCAATTTAAACCATACTAAAGCCAATTAGCTGTCCATAATTGATATCTATACAATATTCAAAATTGTTCATAATAGCTTCCCTTTCATGAACAATCGAATCTCTTTTTAGAAATTGATATGTCTCTAACGAGTATTAAACTTTAAAGTGTATCAGAATCTCGGATTAAACTCTGTGTGGTTATATTTAATATGTTTATTGTTGATTGTTCTTTACGTACCTCTTAAATAAAAAATCTAAACATTACCATTAATTAACTTATATCAGTATCTTCATACACGTCAGTCTTATAGCTTCAATTTTAAAACATTTCTTTAGCTATCCTTAATTGTCTTTCCCGTTCTTTAGTGGCAGCCTCGGCCACTGAAAAATCATTGGATATGTTTACCATTTTAACGGCATAGTCACTGCTTACCATAGCGTGTCCTCTCATATGTCCAGTTGCAATGGCTTGTTCAAAAGAACGAGCAGCATACTTACTTGCTTCGGTTGTGGACTTTTTCGCTAATTCATTCACTATGAATCCAACTTTTCTTAAGTCAAAGGCTCTGATACCACCAGCTATACGTTTTTCTAGCGTTTCTATCCCTAAATCAATGCGCGGGTCATTTATAAGATGTTGATCCAGATGATCCAGGTGTTCAACAGCAACGCTCAAAGCCCATTTGGCCAGGAACTTCTGCGGTAATTTTTCAAGTGTCTCTTCAAGTTGATTTCTTAATTCATTATTGTCTACAATCTTTATCTTAGGACTACTGTAAGTAAATTCGTTAGTTGATTTTATTTGCTGCTCATGTTTATTCCATGCATATTCCTCAATGTTCAAACGATCTCTCCCCCATTACAGCACGGCACTCTTTAATTGCTTCAGATCTTCTTTCATAAAAAGCGTGTACCACACTGAAAAAATGTAAATTAGCCAGATTCTACGCGAATAATCACCTTTATTACTCCGATGCTGGATAAACATTTCTTCGATGATATTCATATTGAATATTTCTTCAATACCACTATAGCGTATTTGCTCAAACATTATATCTGAAATCGGGGTCTTAAGCCAATCACGAATCGGTACGGGAAATCCTAATTTCGGGCGATTCACAATAGCATCAGGAACAATTCCTTCCATAGCTTTACGCAAAGCGAGTTTTGTTGTATTTTTGCCAATCCGATTGGAGACTGGAATTTTACTAGCCGTTTCGAAAACCTCTTTATCTAAAAACGGGACTCTTAATTCCAATGAATGTGCCATAGACAGCTTATCTGCTTTTGACAAAATATCGCCAGGCAACCAAAAATTCATATCAATAAACTGCATTCTTGTCGTAGGATCTAGGTGTACTGTCTTATCATAAAAAGGCTTAACGATATCCGTCGGATGTAAAAAGCTATTTTGAGCGTGTACCGACTCATGGAGCAAGTTCATCTTTCCGCTTTTGTTAAAGATATTAGCATTACCGAAAAAGCGTTCCTCTAAAGGTGTCAGCCCCCGAAGTAAATAGTTTTTTCCATAAAAATGATATGGATATATAGACAATGATTTTCGTAACGAATCCTTTATGAAATTGGGCATCCATGAAATGGGTCTTAGTGCATCTGGCTCTCTATAGATCCGGTATCCTCCGAATAATTCATCAGCTCCTTCCCCGGATAGGACAACCGTGACATGATCTTTTGCAAGCTGATTGAGATGATAAAGAGCGATGGCGGAAGGATCCGCGACAGGCTCATCTAGATGCCATACCGTTTTCGGAATACTCTCAAAAAAGTCTTCTGTTGATAAAATGTGAAAATAATGATCCGTTCCCAGTTTAGCTGCCGTTTGATTTGCAATGATTGTTTCATTGTTTACCCCTTCAAATCCAATCGAAAAGGTCTTTGTGGATTCTTCTGCTTTCATCATTGCAGCTATAGCTGTGGAGTCAATTCCACTGGACAAAAAACACCCTCTATTCACATCACTTTGTAAATGAAGGTTTACAGACTCTTTCAATTTCCACTGAATTTCTTCCGCATAGTCAGCTAAAGATCGTTTTACCGGATGAAAATGGGGCTCCCAATATTTCTCGATCTTCATTTCACCTTCAGCGTTAACTAATACTCTCTCTGCAGGTCCTAATTTATGAATATGTTCAAACATCGTATCCGGTTGCGGCACATACTGAAAAGTTAAGTAGCTAAATAAACTTTGATACTGTAGCTTTCTTGGTACTCCGCGAACCGCAAGAATGCTTTTAATTTCCGAAGCAAATAAAAGATGATTCTCGTCTTTGTAATAATAAAAAGGCTTGATGCCAAAATGATCTCTGGCAGCAAAAAGGGTCTGTTCCTTAACATCCCAAATCGCAAAACTAAACATTCCTCGTAAATGATGGACACAGTCCTTACCGTATTCCTCATATAAATGCACAATGACCTCTGTATCTGATTGCGTTTGGAAGTGATGTCCTTTTAGCTTAAGCTGATCTCGTAGTGTTTTATAATTATAGATTTCACCATTAAAAACAATCCAAAGGGAACGATCTTCATTCGTCATCGGTTGATTTCCATCACGTAAATCTATAACGGATAACCTACGAAAACCGAGCCCAATTCGAGAATCGAGCCATACGCCTTCATGATTAGGACCTCGGTGATTCATTGCACCTGTCATTTGTTTTAAGGTTCCTTCTTGCGGGGGTTGTCCATTACACTTTAAGATTCCTGCTATTCCGCACATGCTATTGTAGTCCTTCCTATAGTAAAGATTAGGATATAGAGTGCCCACAATTGCATTGATCAATCATTTTTTTTAGAATCACGCTGGTGAATCGTACTTTAATCCATAAAAAAACGTCAAATGATTCACTATATGAATCGTTCGACGTTTTCTCATTCACTCTTATTTTATTTCACTCATGAAGCTTCTGAAATTCCCCACGATTTCTTTCGATTTAGTATGGTGTAAATAATGATCGCCTTCAAACATCATCATCTTCCCATGCAAGGAATCTTTGATCTGTTCTTCATGTAAAGCTGCCCAGCCCTCAACATCCGAATTATCTTTTACTAAGAAGAACATCACGGGAAGTTCTTTAGGGAACTTTAAGTTTTCTGCGGCTTTGAAGTTGCTTGAGAAATGATCTGCTTCGTTGATGATGTTCGGATTCATCATGTTTTTAAGCGAAAGCATTCTATTTTGCTCTTTCGTTTCATCATCAACATCGGGTGCAATGATTTGATCAGGCGAGAGTTTAACCAGCAATCTGTAGAAACCTGATTGTTTAAGTGATTTTAAGGCTGCTGTTGGAAGTTCATCGCCGGCTCCTTGTGCCGGAACACTGCTGTCGATCCCTACGAATGCACTAACTTCGTTTTTGTATTTGTTCACATAGTCTAGAGCATAAATTCCGGATATGGAGTGTCCCATCAGAATATAACGGTCTATATTTAATTGTTGTAAACTTTCATGTAACTCACTCACTATATTTTCAGTACTTCGTTCTTTTTCCGTGATATCACTTAATCCATAGCCAAATGGCTCAATCACAACCACTTTGTAAAATGGAGATAACTCGTCTACAAGCGGCTTAAAATCAATACCCGGCGCTGCAGTTCCATATCCTGGTAATAACACTACCGTCTCTTCACCATTTCCATGAATCGTGACGTTCATGTTTTTTCCATCTACAGGTACAAGCTGACCATAGGGTTCAATTTTTCCTTTCTCGATTTTATTGCAGATCACATTAACAGTAAAAACAATGGCTAGAAAAAGCGCTATGGCTATGACTATAACTCCTATTGCTTTCAGTAAAAAGAAAAATGTCTTTTTCATCATGTAATTCCCGCTCCCCACATATTTATATCTTCTCTTCTGTCCATTTCATTCTAACAATCCAGTCTTAGATCCTGTGAAACACAAGTTTAAGTGAACCTTAACTTTCAGCATCAGCTAACGAAATCAAATTAAGCTTCCGTTAAGATAACTTTTATAAATATGATTCCACTTTCGTCCATTTGATATCATAAAAAAACACCTTTAGATATTCGCTGATTAGCCCATAAGACCATTCAACGATATTCTAAAGGTGTAAATTCACTTCATTAGCTAAATATTAGTTCAAAGTTTCTTTACGCGATAAACGAATTTTTTCAGGCGTAACATCATTTCCCTCAGGATCTACAATCGTTACTCCCGATAGACTGTTACGAACTTGTCCACGAATTTCACGCAGATAATCTTCACGCAAAGCGATCTGTTCCACCCATTCACTTTTTGTCAGACCTTCTTCACGTTCTTTCCTGGCTAGTTCATTAATACGAGTCAAACTGGTAATCATCTATGTTCCTCTTTTCTAAGTTTTGATTAGCTTGCTAATAAATTTACAACCATCTGTTTCATAAGCCTTCTTAATAATAAACGTTCTTCGGGTAAAATTCCTGTTAATAATTTATCCAATTGCTTATTCCATATACGTTCCACAGGTTCACAAAGATTACGTCCGGCTGGAGTTAGATACACTCGGCTTACTCTGCCATCTTCAGGATCTCTTTTTCGAACAACAAACCCATGACTCTCAAGTGATTTCACCATATTCGTAATAGTTGGAGGCTCACAATTCAGACTTTCGCTTAACTGGATCTGTGTCATTCCATCTGATCTCCATAACCGGCATAATAACTGTTCTTGGCCCACATGAAGATTAAATTCTCTAAGCAATGCTGCATAATCTCTACGCATTTCCGCTGAAATTCTATCCAGTAGTTCTCTTATCTCATCTTCAATCACAGCTTTTTCCCCCGAACCACCTTACAAATTAATTAGCATGCTAATTATATCATGTTTTTAAGAGGATTTCAAAGGTGGACGATTTTTAGATATCACCCACCAACGAATCCTCTTTAGGTTGGTACTTCATCATATAGAAATGGTCTTCAATTACTGTTTCTCGGGAGTCTCACTTCAAAGATTGTCCGCACCACACTGCTTTGCGCAGATACGGTTCCATTATGCTGCTCTACTATATTTTTAGTAATAAACAAGCCAAGTCCCGTACTTCCTGTTGGATGTGTTCGTGCACGATCACCCGTGTAAAACATATCAAAAATTCGTGGCAGCTCTTCCGGCTCAATACAATTCCCATAGTTAATTACTTCAACGACTACCTCGTTAGCGTCCAAGTAACCGTGAATATCAATAAATTGACCATCGTTTCCGTATCGGGCCGCATTCGTAAGAAGGTTCTCAAATACACGAGCTAACAATTCCCCGTCACCGTAAATCATCAGAGGTTGTGTCATATCCAATCTGGAGGTTAGGCCATTTTTCTCAAAGACTGGATATAATTCTTCATTTAATTGTAAGAGAAGCTCACTGAGATCAATCGAGGATTTCTCAAGCTTAAGCTTGCCGTAATTCATTCTTGTAATTTCAAACAGCTCATCAATCAATTTTTCTAAACGTTGAGATTTAGTATAAGCAATCGTCGTATAATGCCTGGTCTGTTCAGGGGTTAATTGATTGTCTTTCAAAATAAAATCCAAATAGCCGATAACCGAGGTTAGGGGTGTACGTAAATCATGCGCCAGGTTCAACACGAGTTGATCTTTACTGCTCTCGGCAATGTCTCCCCGCTCAATGGCTTCTTGCATATTCTCAATGGCTAGATTGAGATCATGACCAATCATTCCAAATTCATCTTTGGAGGGTATATCTACTCGTTCAGAGAAATCACCTGATGCTAGTTGATGAATCCCCTTTGAGATTTCTTTGAAGTATTTTGCATAAGGCTTAGTGAATAAGAAGAAAAATAGAATGGCTAATGGTATAAAGATAATTAAAAATGTATTCACATCTCCAATATCTCTTATTACATAGCGAACTTTGGTTAGTGGATTCTCGAATTTCACCTCAGAGTGATAATATCGCTGGAGCGCCTTATAGATTAAAAAGGTTATCCCACCGGATACTAGCATACTGGCCATCAGCAGCATAATCATTTTTGTACGAAAACTATAAATCATTTTAGGCATTGGATGTATACCCTTCCCCTACAGTATTTATCTTTGTAGAGATAATGGTATATGAATTCAATCTAAATCTCAAATTATTAGCATCAGAGATCCTTCTTCTCAAAAATCCGCAAAGAAATGAGATAAGAACAGCTGAGTAAAAACACGTAAGCGAGTCCTAGTATGATATAAGGAATAAAGTTAGACTTCACGCCAGAGCTATGCCAGTTCTCTAGGTCAGGAAACCATTGAAGCAAGCTGCCGATCACGTTCGGACCAACCATTATAATCATCATAAATACGAGATTAACCACTTGCGTTCCTTTAGCCCCTAACCAGTAATGAATCGGTAAATAAAGCATAGCGAGGAGTGGGAAAATAGATATCGCAATACCAACCTCTTGCCAAAAATGAGGGGTTACCTCTTTACCTGTCATGATAATCAGGAGATAGGTAAAAGCAGTTGCTGCCAGCCCAACAAGCGCATACGGAAGGATTGAGAAGTATTTGGCACGGACAAGCTCTTGTCTCCGCACAGGGAGATTAACGAGAAACCGTTGCGTCAGCTGCTGAGTATCCATAGAACAGGAGCTTATCAACAACAGCATGGGTGGCATTACCGTAAATAAACTGAAGCTATGATAGTTCGAGTAAGCTATAAAAATAAAGAAAGGGATGAGCAGCATCAGAAATTTACGCAAAAGAATGAAGTCTTTTTGAATAAGATAAAATGAATGATACACTATAAGTCCTCCTTAGCTTATAACTCTTCCCTGCTAAACAATCGTAGTGAAATCTTATATGAGAAGTACAAGATGAATAGATAAAAGATCCCTATCAAACCTATCTGCACCAGATGATCCTGCAGCTTTAAATGGGTTATTTTTGAGAAAACTGATGAATGTGAGAGTGAAGATCCAGCGTTTATGGTGGTTATCGTTATAACTACATTAAAAAAGATATTGAAGTAATAGTTTTTGTATCCAAGCCAATAATGAATCGGCAGATAAATAGACGCAGTCAAAGGAATCATAAGTAACGTTAAAGATACCCCTATCCAATACACTGGGCTAATGGAATATCCAAATGAAAAGGAAATTAGAAACAAAGCAAAAGAGCAAACCAAACCGATGAAACTATAAGGAATCAGTGATAAGTATTTAGCCAAAACAATCTCTTGCCGACTTACTGGCAGTCCTATAACAAACTTTGTATTGTTATTCTGCGCATCCATTGAACAGGAGTATACGAGCAGTAGTAAAGATTGAAAGGTAGCAAACATACTGGAGCTATCCAATTGTACATATGCAACAAACAAAATACTCAAGAGAAATAAAGGAATGAAATTCCGCAGGAGAATAATGTCTTTCCGAATTAACAGCAAGAGATTAAACATACAAAGCGTTTCCCTTTACCGTAAAATACATGATTTCTTCCAGAGTAGGTGTCTCGCATATGGCATGATCTCTAAAGAATCGTTCGCCCTCAGAGCGATTGTTCAGAAGACCCTCGAAACCAACTTCCGTCTCTCTAAGCCCGATGAACCATTTCCGCACATCCCGATCAAGCAACTCCTTGTTGCCTTTTACCAGCATATATTTATTAGGGAGAGATTCTTTCATCTCATTAAAAACTAACCTCCCCTCATTCACAAAAACAATATAATCCGCTATCCGGTCTAAATCAGTCGTGTTATGCGTGGAGAAAAGAATAGATTTCTTCTCATCCTGGATATGCTCACTAAGCAGATCAAGCAGTTCTCTTCGGAATATGGGATCAAGACCTGCAGTAGGTTCGTCCATGATGAGCAGGTCTGCACCGTGCGATAAAGCAATGGCGAGCGAATACTTCATTTTCATCCCTTTGGAGAGCTCCTTAATCTTTTTCCGCGGGGAAAGCTTAAACATCTCTATGTATTTCCTATAAGTCTCTTTATCCCACTGACTATAAAAGGGAGCAATCATCTTACTCATCTGATCGATGGTTAATTGCTCGTAAAAGTAATTCTCATCAGAAACATACCCAATTCGATCTTTGTACTTTGCATTTTTTATGGACGTTTCTTTGCCAAAAATCTCGATATTTCCTTGGTCCGGTTGTACCATACCCATCATCATTTTAATTAAAGTTGTTTTCCCTGCCCCATTGGGTCCAATTAGCCCCGTTATATACCCTTCCTTAATACCGAACGTAAGTTCGCATAGGCTAAAATGGCCATATTTTTTAGATATTTGATTCAATTGAATGACATCGTTCATTCTGTCTCCTCCTCATACAGCAGTTTCAACATCTCACTGAACTCAGCAAAATCAATCCCTAACATTTTACTCTCGTCGATAATCTCCTTCATTTTGTTCTCCATGATCCGTATCCGCTGCTCACGAATAAACTCCTGATCCGCACCAGAAACAAAAGAGCCTTTTCCCACAATGGAATTGATAAGCCCTTCTCTCTCCAGTTCTTCGTAAGCTCGTTTTGTTGTAATTACGCTAATCTGCAGCTCTTTGGCTAACAGTCGAATAGAAGGTAAGGGTGTACCTGAGACTAACTCTCCTTGCAGGATCATCTGGCGGATCTGACTTACAATCTGTGCATAGATGGGTTCACCGGAAGTGTTGGATATCAATATGTTCATGAACTCGTGCCCTCACTCCTAGTTTATGTGTATTCAATGTATATATGTAATATATACACTATACTCATTGTTGTCAATGATCTTTCAAATCCACACAAAACAAGCCGATTCCTATGAACTAAGGGTCAGCTTGCTTGGCATACAGCGTATCTAATCAACATCACATCAATCCAGCACTTCTTAAAAAGCGACTAACAATGTCTATCTGATAGCGAATACGAAGGTCACGATCAAGACTCCAGCAGGTTTCCACAGTAAATGCCTTCGCTCCTATGATACGGGAGACGGCTGCACGTGACGACCCGGGGCGCTCTCGTAAACGGATATTAAAATGATAAGAAGTATTAGCGATTGTACGATTAATGTCTTTTATGATACGTCTTGCCGTAACCGTACCTTGGCTCCCCGGCTTAATAATAATAGACTGACCTAGGCGTTTCGGATTTCTTTGAGACAAACCGTTCGCTTCATGGAGATCAAGGTACCAGGTGGGGCGATAACGCCGTACTAATTGAAGCAAGGCTACGGATAAGGGATGTTTGGCAGTTCCATTCCGAGTACGCGGAAACGTTCGGTTCAAATCGGGCACGCCCCGAATTCGTTTGCGATAAGCTTTTTGATTCATGAGGGGAACAATAATAAGCGTACCACGGTAAATATATAGTTCTCCTTGTCTTAAGTGATTCACGATGTTTTTCGCCGCACGAATGCTTGCCGTTTCATTCCCGTGTATGCCGGACACCACCATAAACACAGGACCAGGTAGCCCACCTCTGATCACGTAATAAGGGGTGGCATGGGATGTGGACGATGCTAAAGTGTAATTCTCAATGATCATCATGCTTCACCTCCGCATTTAGGTGTCCATATATTTGTATTCCGTAGGACCCCAGTTGTCCTAGACAGATATATGCAAAAAAAGCCTGATTTCTCAGGCTTTAGACTTTACGTAATTTGAATCTAATTTAACCACAATTGAAATAATCCTTCGCGAACCCCGAGGTTATACATATAATAAATCCCAAAAATGAAACTAATAGATCCAGCTAGCTGAGTTAATGAGCGGTTCAACACTACATTCTTCTTACTGTAAACAAAAGGAATGCCAAGAATTGTCGTAAAGATAAGCATGCCACTAATCGTACCTAATCCAAATATCAAAATATACACGGCACATTCCCAAATTGAGGAGACCGTCGTGAGGGTAAGTAATACCATCGCCGCACTACCAGCTAATCCATGAATGAATCCGATGATGAATATCTTAATTAATGGAGATCTCTCATGGGTATGAGGTTCAATGTTTGACTTTTTTATAGACGCCATACTTTTAAACCCCAGATACACTAACATGATGCCAACGAGGAATTCTAAAGACATCGCCCATACTTCAGGTAATTCACCTTTTAACAGCACTAAAATCATTCCAACAATAAAAAGTGTACTTGTATGACCTATGCCCCAAAATAATCCAGTTAAAGTTGAACGCCATAATTTTTTATTTGTGCCTACCATAGTAGAAACCGCAATAATATGATCAGGTTCTATAGAATGCTTGATCCCTAGAATAAATCCGAAAAACAGCACAGACAATAAGCTAAATTCCAATTCAATTTCCTCCTACCATTCAAATGCAGCTAGACTTTCGTACTTGATCGTAGACCCTTTTTAAAGGAATGCCATGCAAAAGGGCTATGCGCTTGCACTCCTCAAACTCAGGCGCCCACTGGACAACCTCACCTGCACATATCCCTTTTTTAATAGTCACGGTTCCCCACTCTGTTTCAACGGATTCAAACGTTCTTTCAAGACGGTGTACAATTAAGGGATAATAACGAATGCCTAGTGTTGTTGTTTCTTCAAATAAAATCTCCTTCATAACGCTTACATTTTCAGAAGAACAAAGGAGTTGTAGTAGTGTTCCTGGTCTGTTTTTCTTCATATAGATAGGTGTATAAAATACATCATTTGCCCCGTTCTCGAAGAGCAAGTCCATGACATAACCAAGCCATTCTCCGGGAATATCGTCTAGGTTCACTTCCATTTTCACCATGTCAGTATCTATATGTTCATGATCAGGAGGTCGTTGAGATTTCATGAACTTACTCCTTTCATATTTGTGCTAATTCCCAATAATAACTCTTAACGCATTGGGTTGATCCGAGAAAGTCTTAGTACCCGCTCCATATCCAATAGATTGAATGTTCATCGATGGAAGGGAACAAAACTCCTGAACGAGCACCGCAATTAAGGCAGCTCCAGTCGGTGTTGTTAGTTCTGCACTGATATTCGATTGCTCCAATGGAATGCCTTTAAGCATTTCAAGTGTTGCGGGCGCTGGAACCGGATAAATGCCATGATCAATGCGAATCTTCCCTTTGCCTACTGGAACTGGAGATGACTTGACGGTTTCAATCTCCATTTGATGAATCAGGATGGCCGCTCCAACAATATCAATAATAGAATCTACAGCACCCACTTCATGAAAATGCACCTGTTCTAGTGGGATTCCATGAATAAGCCCTTCGGCTTCTCCGATTTTCTTGAAAATTTTTAATGCTGTATTTTTCACCTGATCCGAAAAGCCAGCAGATTCAATTAACTTAACAATATCTTTATACGACCGGTGATCATGGTGGTGGTGCGTGTGGGTGTGACTATGTTCGTGACTGTGATCATGTTGTACGTGCATATGGCTATGGTCGTGCGAGTGATTTTCATCCGAATGGCTATGGTCGTGATCGTGCGAGTGATGCTCGTGTGTGTGGGTATGATCGTGACTGTGATCATGATGATCATGCGTGTGTGCATGTTCGTGCTTATCTGTGTGGCTATGTTCATGTAAAAGTGCGGTTTTTTCACCACCAGAACTTATGTTCGCTTCACTCTGCAACAGCACATCAAACTTGGTACAAGTAATGCCATTTTTAACGATCTTACCCCACTTTAGTTCGTATTCAGCTTCAATTTGTAGCTTTCTTAGCTCTTCTCTCAAATAGATGGGATCAGCCCCTGCATCGATAAGTGCTCCAATGAACATATCTCCGCTAATTCCTGAAAAGCAATCAAGGTATAGTGTTTTCATTATTTACAGCCCCTTTTGTATCAGCTTATGAATTAATGCAGCGTTGTAACCTCCACCGAACCCGTTATCAATGTTTACTACACTTATACCTGAGGCACACGAATTCAGCATTGTTAGCAGCGCTGATAGACCATTAAAGCTAGCTCCGTAGCCAATGCTCGTTGGGACAGCAATGACTGGATGAGCAACTAATCCACCAACCACGCTTGGAAGAGCCCCTTCCATACCAGCGACCACAACAGATACAACTGCATTCTGGATCTCTTCAGCATGATGCAATAGACGATGAATACCGGCGACTCCGACATCATAAATACGATGCACAGTACTTCCAAGCACCTCTGCAGTAACAGCAGCCTCTTCAGCTACCCTAATATCCGAAGTGCCTGCAGCAATAACGGCGATATAGCCTTTAGAGATATCCTCAGTACTTTCATTAGCTTTCCAATATAGAATTCTTGCAATTTCGTTATATATCAAATCTGGTATTACCTTTAAAATATCTTCAGCCTTATCCGAAGAAATTCTAGTGACGAGTACCTGATTATTCCGCGTACGTAAGGACTGGACAATAGCAATGATTTGTTCGGAAGTTTTACCTTCACCATAGACAATCTCAGGGAATCCTTGACGTTTTTTTCGATGATGATCCACTTTCGCGAACCCCAACTCTTCGAAAGCAGCCAATCGTTCTTTTGCCTCTGGAACACTAAGCTTTCCAGCTTGAACTTGCTGTAAAATGTCCTCGAGCATTTCGTCACCTCTTTAGTTCAAATCTAGTCATCAGAATAATTCAGCTACGGTTTTTGCTACTTTTTCATAGTTACAATAAATTTCTTTATATCGCTTGCTGCTTTCCTGATTGGGGGTGACAGGCAGTCCCATCGGAATATTATCTTTGATTTCTTCAAAAGACTTCACGCGACCCGTGCCCACCAATGCCGTCCAAGCAGCGCCCCACGCAGCACTGTGATGATTCTCTGAAACATAAATCTCAGATTCAAAAATATCAGCCATCATCTGCAGCCAAAGTGGAGATCTGGCCAAGCCGCCGTTCACATATATTTTTGAGGAGGTTCCGGCAATGTTCTCTAGTGCCCTACCAATTTGATAGAGATTGAAAGTAATTCCTTCCAGCACAGCACGGATAAAATGCTCTTTCTTATGCGTAATCGCCACACCATAGAAATTCCCTTTTGCCTGTTGATTCCACAGTGGTGCTCTTTCTCCATTTAAATAGGGTAGGAACAGCAGTCCCTCCGCACCAGGTTCAACACACTCTGCTTCACTTAGAAATTCTTCGAAGCTTCCTTGATCTTGAATCAGATCCTTAAACCATTGAAGGACAATCCCACCATTGTTCGTAGGCCCTCCGATAATAAAAGTATCTTCGGTAAAAGAATAGCAGAACGTTTCTTGATTCTGACTAACCTTTGCGTGGCTTGTGAATTGTCTAATGGCTCCGCTAGTCCCTACTGAAACAGCAACTTCCCCTGGAAGTAGAGCGCCAATCCCTAAGTTAGCCAGCTGTCCGTCTGCTGCTCCGATCATAAAAGGAAGCTCTGCCTGAATTCCCATCTGTTCTGCTATTTCCGGATTAATCTTATTGAATTGAAAAGTTGGAGGAACAATCTTAGACAGCTGTTTATCAGATATGCCAACCAGCGTTAACAGATCCTGAACCCATGTGTGAGTTGCCGGGTTAAACAATCCGGTTGCAGAAGCCATCGAATAATCGATCATTCTTTCCCCAAACCAGCTGTAAATTAAATACTCCTTAATGGACATGAAGTAAGTAGCTTTTAGATAGGGTTCATAACCATTCTCCTTCATCCATAACAGCTTAATCAAAGGCGTCATCGGATGGACAGGAGTCCCAGTTTGCGCGTAAATCTGTTGTTTCATCGATTCTGACAGTTGATGGACCTGATCAGATCCTCTTCCATCCGCCCAAATGAGTGCAGGGGAGAGCGGGATGCCAGCTGCGTCTATTAGAACAAGAGAATGCATGGCCGCTGAGAATCCAATAGTAATCAATTCATTTTTACCGATCTTTGCTTTTCTAACAGCTTCTCTAATAGCCCTTACAGCAGAGCGTTCAATCTCGATTGCATCTTGTTCAGCCCAGCCTTGCTGCGGATAATGGAAGCTATTCATTTCTTCAACCTCTGTAATTAATTTTCCGTGAATCGTAAATACACAGGCTTTAACACTTGTCGTACCGATATCAAGTCCAATTACAAGCTCTCTAGACATGCCTAACCTTCCCTTCTTACGATATAGAAAGAGCTTTATTCATACTGCCGCTCCGATATCCTAACAGATCCAACGCAACGTATTTATAGCCGTAACTCTGAAGCTCTTGCACGATAAGATGATGATGTGCTAAAACAATCTCCATATCTAAGGGTTCCACTTCAATTCTTGCAATATCCTGATGGGTTCGAACTCGTACTTGACGTATTTTCAGCGATTTTAAATAAGCCTCGGCTTTTTCTACCTTCTGCAGTTTCTCATTCGTAATACGCTCCCCATAGGCGATTCTTGAAGACAGACAGGCGAACGATGGTTTTTCCCATGTAGGCAAATTAAATGATTTCGAAAGCTCTCTTATTTCTGTTTTGAACAGTTCAGCCTCAAGTAGAGGACCACGGATGCCTCTCTCTTTAGCGGCTTGCATCCCTGGACGATGTTCGTTCATATCATCTGCAATAACACCATAGATGATATTCTTAAAGCTCTTTTCCTCGAGTACAGGGATTAAGTGATCGAATAAGCTGCTTTTGCAAAAATAACAGCGGTTTTTACTGTTCTCTGCATACCCCGGAATTGCGAGTTCAGAGGTTTCAATTACCTGATGTGTAACACCTATAAGTGCAGCGAGCTCTTTTGCCTCCTCCAGTTCACTTGATGGATAGGTTTCTGAATCCGCGGTTATCGCGAGTACATGATCAGGACCCAAAGTATCAACAGCCACTTTTAATAAGAAGGTGCTATCAACCCCACCAGAGAATGCAACCACTACTGATTTCATTTCACGAAGGATGGATTGTAATTTGTTATATTTATCTGTAAGCACTTATGATCCCTCCCATTGATGAATCTATTTACAGGACACTCTTTAAATCGTCATACTTCCAAATCCGCCATCTACACGAATTAATGTACCGGTAACGAAACTGGAGGCTTTCTCAGAGGCTAGCCATACCGCAGCACCTTGAAGTTCTTCTGGTGTTCCAAAACGCTGCATAGGCGTATGTTTCATAATGGAGTCTATTCGCTCTGGACTTAGAATTTTGCGATTCTGTTCAGCCGGGAAGAACCCAGGGATGATAGCGTTTACACGGATGCCATTTAATGCAAACTCACGCGCTAAGAACTGAGTAACACTGTTAAGCGCCGCTTTGGAAACCGAATAGGTGAACACTTTGGATAACGGTGTTGTTGAGGATACGGAAGAGATGTTAATGATGCTGCCTTTCCGATTCTGCTCAATCATTTTTTGGGCAAAGATTTGACAGGTCTGCACGATGCCTTTTAAATTCACATCCATAATATCGTCCCACTCTTCCATTTCTAGTTCGAAGAAAGGTGTGGAGCTATTTTTCCCTGGAGCGTTCAGCAGGATGTCCCATCCTCCAGCCCATTCCTCAATTTCAGAAGCTACCTGAAGCAGAGAGTCACGTGAACTAACATTAGCTTGAAATGCTTTTGCTGTACCACCATTCTTAACAATGCTCTTTGCTACTTCTTCCGCTTTCTCTAGATTCCGTCCGACAATTGCAACTTGAGCGCCTTGTTCAGCCAATCCTGCCGCGATAGATGAGCCAAGTACGCTGTTCCCACCAATGGCAACTGCTGTTTTTCCTGTTAGATCAAATAGATTAGTCATGTCTTCTCTCCCCAGTGTTAGTATTAAAGTAAGTTTCCATTGCTATCGAAAGTTAGGTCGTAGGCTTCAGAGATCAATTCCATTTGAGGATGCTGATTCACTACATCAATTAATGCCTCGGACACTTCCAACTCATTTAGCACCAATGTGTTTTTGATCCGAACCATTTTGACCTGAGTAAAATCTAAAATATTGCTGGTTTTGATAGCCGCTTGAATGGTTTCCCGGTCGTTAGGCAGCGTGGTTGCAATTTTTGTAGGTGCTACAACAGTAGAAGTCAATCCATTGGCATAGGTTACTTCCAGATCCATCTTGTCTACTAGCCTTTGCGTTGTAAAATCAGCGGTTCCAACACCGTTTGCATTACCTTCAGTCTGTGGCGTCAAATCAAGTACAACGATCTTATTAACCTCAGGACCTCCATAAGCGTATGGCGTTGGGTAACGACCTGTAATATTTGGATCCATACCGTCTCCGCTAATGTTTTTGCCAATTTGATCGATGATAAGTACCTCTAATTGATCAAAGAAAAGTTTTGGCAGCATTTCCTTTGCCTTCATTTGTAAAGCGGCTTCCTGTTCAACAATCTCTTCAGGAGTTAACGTCTCAATGCAAACTACTTTATCAAAAGCGTTTTCAATCGTTGCCACTCCAAATAGAATAGGTTTCTTCTCCATAATCATCTTGGCCATAGCGGGAACATTCTCGGCCATGTACTTGAAGCCCAACTGATGACAGGCCTCAGCACCTTTTTGCTTGCCTAAACCGATGCTAATCATCTTCATGATTCCGCTTTCGACAGGGCCTCTAAATGCGGTATGAGGTTTGATGCGATTAATCACTACAATCCCATCTGCACTTGCGGCATGTTTGTCTACATAAACGGGTAATCCATTAGGCAGCTCACCAAGCAGAACCACTTCCATCGATGAACGAATCTCGCAATTCACGCTTTCTTCTGTAACGCCCAGATGGGCCAAAACATCACGTTGTCCCTCAGCGGTGGCTCCGCCATGACTCCCCATGCTTGGAACGATAAAAGGCTTCGCTCCGGCATCTTGCAGAAACTTCACCGTAACGGCTGTAATTTCTACTAAACGGTCTAAACCTCTACTCCCAACAGCAATAGCGATTTCCATACCAGGTTGAATGGTGTTCCGAATCTCATCTCTTTGCAGCTTCTTATTCAATTCCTTCCCAAGGTCTTCAATATGCCCACTATCAAAATTCACTCTTACTTTGGCCATTTTCGGAACCGGA
>Ga0153923_100147_pt1 | contig 31916 bp, 26 predicted proteins | sample TSNJ007MetaG_FD_104682 | JGI IMG/M metagenome (GOLD analysis project Ga0153923, IMG submission 104682) | Attine ant fungus gardens microbial communities from New Jersey, USA - TSNJ007 MetaG | ecosystem: Host-associated > Fungi > Mycelium > Unclassified | place: USA: New Jersey, Brendon T. Byrne...
AAGAATGATTTTCTGCCCTTTGAAGCAGGGATCAAAGCAGGAGCGGACAGTATCATGGTGTCGCACAATATCGTTCAGGCAATCGACGGCGATCGTCCAGCATCGATCTCAAAACCAGTGCATGATGTGATCCGGAATGAACTAGGTTTTACAGGTGTGATTATGACCGATGATATGGATATGGCAGGTCTAGCGAATTTCATTTCGCAAGAAGAAGCCGGTTTGCAAGCTTTGCAGGCAGGAAACGATCTGATTTTGTCTTCAAGTTACAGCAGTCAGATTCCTTATATTTTAGAGGCAATCAAAAAAGGGGAATACAGCGAACAGCAGCTTAATCAATCGGTGGAACGCCTGTTGACATGGAAAGTTGAATTAGGCTTGATTTAAAGGAGGAATTTTTATGTGCGCGTCTATGCGTTTGAAAATCAATCGAATCGCCAAATAATTAACGTTTGACGAACTTCTTGTTTTGTCAAACGACAAACAAAGGAGCAAATATGGAAAAACAACAATGGAGAAAAAAATATTTAACGATTTTATCTGGACAGACAGTCTCTTTGATTGGGAGCTCTGCTGTTCAGTTTGCCTTGATCTGGTGGCTGACCAATGAATCCAAATCAGCGATTATGTTGTCTTTAGCCGGATTATCGGCTTACTTGCCGCAACTGTTTTTAGGACCTTTTGTCGGTGTTTGGCTGGATCGGCTGAAGCGAAAATATGTCGTGATTTTTGCAGATTTATTTATGGGTTTAGTCGCATTAGTTCTATCTATCTGGTTTTTAGCAGGTAATCCCGGGTTTCTGGTAGTGATCGCGGCATTATTTTTACGATCGCTGGCAAATGTATTCCATACCCCTTCGATCCAAGCAATCGTCCCTTTACTGGTGCCGGAAGAAGAGCTAGTTAAAGCAAACAGCTGGAATCAATTTTTACAATCGGGCGCTTTCATGCTTGGGCCTGTTCTGGGTGCTATGATGTTTGCGGCAATGCCTTTATGGATGATTTTGTTGACGGATTTACTTGGGGCGATAGTCGCTTGTTTGACCCTATGGATCATAGAAGTACCGGACATTCCCCGTAGTGAAGATAGTACGCAGCATTATCTGGAAGAATTAAAAGATGGCTTTCGGGTATTTAAAGAAGACCCGCCCATGCTGATCGTCATGTTCTTTTCCTTTTTCATTATGATTTTTTACCTGCCGTTGGGGATATTATTCCCATTGATGACTAATGTACATTTTGAATTATCGGCGTGGTTTGCTAGTATAGTGGAATTTTCATATGCAGCAGGGATGATGATCAGTGCCTTCTTGATCGGAATGAAGAAGGAATGGCGGGAGAAATTACTTGCGGCACAGATTGCCAATGTGGGTCTGGCAATCACGTTTATCGGCAGCGGCTTGGCACCAGCGAATTTAACTGGCTATTGGCTGTTTGTCTTTTTCTGTATTCTAATGGGCGGCGTTGGAAATTTATATAATATTCCGTTTACTTCCTATTTACAGGAAACCGTTGCGCCAGAAAAATTAGGTCGGGTCTTTTCACTGTTTGGCAGTGTAATGTCGGCTGCGATGCCGATTGGATTATTATTGGCTGGACCTTTATCAGAAAAATTTGGGATCGCAAAATGGTTTTTGATCTCGGGAATAGTAACATTGATCTTTAGTCTTTTATGTTTGGTGTTTTATCGTCGGGCAAAGACAAAAATGGGTTAATTAAATGATGTGAAATAAGTAGCCACAAGGCCAGTGAATGACAGGAAATGTTTATTCACTGGCTTATTTGTGCTTCGAAAGTTTAGAAGAACAAGTTGTTAACAGTAATTTTTATGGCTTATTGCCATTTTCTCTGTCTAATGTTAAAAGACTGATAAAAGAAGTCGATAGTCTTACTCTGACAAATGCACAGCTCAACTTAGACAAAATCTATAAATTTTTTTCATGCCCAACTGTTGGTTTTATTCATTTCAATTGTAGCTAGCTTTTTCAACTCTGATGGGCAACTGTCAAAAGCGACATCACTATCTGTACTCGTGAAACACCATTAAGGGAGAAAGCTAACAAGGATGAAGTCTGACAAAAGGAGCAAAGGCAATCAGATTCCTCCGAAGCTGTTAGTATATAACGACCAGCAGTTAAAAAAGACAGCCAAATAGGCGGACACAGCTTTGTTGCCTACCTACTTGGCTTGCAATAATTATTAGATGAGGTGTTTCTTCTGCGCTGTCTCTACGGCTTCGTTTCCGCTGTTTACCCCTAACTTATGATAAGCAGCACTTAGATGGAATTTGACAGTATGAATGGTAAGTCCAGTCATTTCAGCAATCTCCGCATTTTTATAACCCTGCGATAGTAGCTTCAGCATTCGCCGTTGTTGCTTCGAAAGTTTCACTTGCGGTCGACGTAGCTGGCAAGCGATGCCACATTGTGCCATTGCGTAGTTTTCCGCTAGTGCAATCGTTCGAGTTAAAAAATTCTGGTTAAGGGAATTTGGTTTGTCGTCCGCCTCTAATTGTTTTTGTAGTTGCTTCAAAATTGGCAGTACAGCAGCTCCTTCAACTGCAACCACACGCAGATAATCCGCTTCTTGTAGCAGCAGTAATGCCTCTTCAAGCATAGTGACGGCTTTGCGTTGATGATTCAACCACCACGCCAAAACCGCTTGTAAAACTAACGTTTCTGCTACATCAGTCGGACGATGAAAGCTCTCTGCTAAAGTTTTCACCTTCGCTAAAAAAGCAGTGGCGGTATTCGGGTGGTTAGCGACTAGCAATGCTCTGGCGGTAGTCAAGTGCTGATAGATACGATACAGTTCTAAACTATCTGTATCATCAGGCAAGTAACTCTCCAGCCACGTGTTTGCTGCTGTTTGCTGACCATTATAAAGAGCGAGCCGTGTTTCAAAAGCTTGGAGATTCTCCTTAAAGGTTTGATTACGGGACTGGATAAACCCATTCACCGTTGATAATACTTCATTCAATTGTTTCGGGTCAGTAGACTGTTCGGTGTAGAGCGCCGCCTGTAACATTAGAAAGCAAAAGACTGTTTCCTCGTCATTCACTTGCTCTTCTTCTAGAAGTCGGTTGACCTTTTGCAAGAGACGCTGTGCCTTGTCTAATTGATTTCGTTCATAGAAATTCCCTGCCTGCACTAAAAGTAGCAGACTAGTTCCCCGTTTACCTAAGATTACTTTGATAATACTAGTCGGCGCTTGCAGGATACAACTAAGCTGGCAAAAATCACGACAAGAACGATGAGCAAAGGGAAGCTGCATTGTAATCGTACTCCATTTTAACCGATCCTCTAACACCGATGGACGTGGATATTTCAAGAAATTTTTTAGTAGCTGACCAATGCTCTTCCGAGAATCCACGAAAGTCATCAGTAACGTATCCGCTAAAAACTGAGGATATTTTTCCTGAATTAGTGGTAAGTTCGCATCAATCTGGTCGAAGCAATACTCCGTCATCATCACATCTCCCACTAAGAAATAATAACCAGCAAACTGTGAATAGAGATAGGGATAAGGAAACTGCTTTTGTTGGAACAGCGTATTGGTTGAGTATGTACAAAAGGCATTTACAAATTCCTTGACCGAAATGTTCGTATTCGCCCGTGACGTATCCACAAGCAAATAATTCACTCGTTGAATCGTGGCTTGGTTACCACTTTTCAACGCATAGCCACGAGCTAAGAAAATCTCATTCTGCGCTAAGTAATAATCCGAAGCGGTTTGATATAAGATCTCAGTATGTTCTCGCGCCTGCTGTTCAAGCTGATCCTGCAAAAAATCGACAAAGAGCTGATGGTAGCGATAGCATTCTTGGTCGTAACGAGTAATGAAGAAATTCTCTGTAGCCAACTCATCCAACAGCTTCTGACTATCTACTCGTCCAGTCAATTTCTCCGCAAGTGTCGGCGTGAGCTTCGCAACGATCGACGTCTGCAACAAAAACTGCTGCAACTCCTTATTAAAAGTGTGCCAAATATAATTGTTGAAGTAGTCATGGAAGAACCGCTTATTGGAATAGCTCGGCTGTGTCACACCTGCTTCTGCCAACGCATTGATGCCAATCGGCCAGCCATTCGTCACTTGTTGAATCATTTCAGCTTCTTTTTTGCTAATCGGGTGTTTCTTCGCCTGAAAGTACGCCTTAATCTCTAACGCAGAAAACAATAACTGCTTCTTCGTAATCCGTCCGCAAGCAGGATCTCCCCCTGTCTGCTGATACTCGATCGGATCAATATCATCACGGGTCAATAGAAAAGTCGTGAAGGAGGATGGCATTCGCTTTTGCACTGCAAAAAAATCCTTGCGAATCTTCGTATTTGTAATCAGATGAACATCATCTAAAACCAACGCATACTGTCGTTGATCCGGCTGATAATGCGTTAGCAGCTGGATCGTATGCTCTAACGGACTGGTGCTAAAACTAGGATCGTTAAAAATCGCCATCATTGCCTGATTGTCCGGCTGCAAAGCCAACAATCGCTTGCACAATAGACTGAAAAAAATCGCGGGCGCATTGTCATATTCATCCAGACTAATCCAAAGAACGTTCAACTCCGTTCGTTCTAGCCACAACTTCGTAGACGCTGTCTTGCCAAAACCGGCCGGTGCGCTGACATAGACAATACGCTTCTTCGCTACATCGGAAAAAGACTGCATCAATTCATCCCGATGGGCGCAGACAGTCGGTAATGTCGGTATGGAAAATTTATCATTTGTTAAATAAGAGACTTCCAAAAAAACGCCCTCCTTTATTAGAAAAATCTATCCGAGATATACTTAACTGCTTCTATAATTATTATTTTAGATTATTTTTTAGGAAACCGCAAAAAAGAATGAGAAAATCAAGAAGACTAGAGTGTCACTTTTTATGTGACAAAAATATGACAAAAAAGCTATCCTTTGAACAGAAAAAGTTTCTGTTTTCAAAAATTAACCCTATTCCATTTTAAGTTGGCTGCTTAAAAATGCATTATAATTAAGTTAAAAGATTGATGCCTCGAATAAGGAAAAGCTGGAGAAGTATTAAAAAAAGAAACGTGTGTAATCTCTACTGATTAAAAAAGTGAGTTTCCATACTCACATATGATAGAAGGAGGACTAACTATGGACGAACTACAAGATTATGTAGTAGATGTGGAATCGGCGCTGGGGGTCAGACTTCCGGTAGAAGATGGAATGAATGAAATTTACAATACAATCTATTCCACATTAGCAGAACGATTTGGTGTGGATATGGTGGAGACTGAAGTGAATTTCAATAGCTTTTCTGGAGAGTTTGGGGAAGATATGTTGGCTGACGCCCTTCAGTATTTTTCACCGATTGCAGTCAGTACTAGTTCAAGACTCTATAGATTATTGCAAGAGGCTGACTATGGAAGTGAGGACTTCGATGTCATTTTTACTGAATTGAAAAACTATACGGATAAAATTTTGGAAGCTAAAGATTCAGCAGCATTATGCGAAACCATATTAGCGATAGGCTTTTTTATTGCAGGGAGCACAGCTGCTATCGTGGCAGTCGCTACCACGACACTTACTGGAGGGGCATTGGCGGCTGTTTGGATCAGTTCTCTTCTTTCGCTTGGTGCAGCTTTGGTAACGTTCATAATGAGCGTTTTCAGTAGTGATCGTTCGATGACTAGCTTAATTCTAAATGATTCTAATAAGGACGCAGTTATCGCTCAGAGATATGAAAACGAAGGGAAATTCACGATGTTGCCCGGATTTTTCGAGAACGATCAGCTCTGTATTCCAAGAAGACAAATCATTAGTGCAACAAAGGATGGAAAAACAGTTGAACAAGAATATGCGTATTTAGGAATTGCGAATATGTGGAATAGTTCAGCTTTTGAAGGAACTGAGGGAGCATTGCGATTTTCTTTTTACAATTCTAAGCCGGGTGATATTGATATCATGTATGCTTGCCCGTGGCTAAGAGATAATGTAACAGGGATTGATTTTAGTAAGGGTAGGGAATTGAACGCTTCGTTTAGACATCTTATTGACCAGAGAGTTTGCTCTATGAGGCTGGGTTCAGAGTCATCAGTTGTTAAAGGATATTCTACGGTTTATAAAAATCGGGGTGCAAGTATGCGAGCAATTACTCGATTCAGTTTCTAGGTAGGGTAAACACGTAGGACATGCCTGTGCTTATTCAAGTGCAGGTTTTTTGATCTTCTAGTAAGAGGTAAAAGAACTGTCAAAAGCGTAATTCTATATAGTTTCATTCCAATAGCCTCTATTTTTTTTCATGCTATTTTTATTCCAAGAGCATTATAAAAAATCTACGCTTCACTATCGAAAAAGGCTATTTTAATAAAAATAATCTCATCCTAATTAATGAAACGATGTTCAATTTAGATGAGAGTTACTAAGCGCAACAAAAAAACTATTTAAGAGAAAATAGAGGTGAATGAGATGAGAAGAAAGAAAGAGCGACCAGAAAAAACGAAACAGCGTTTTATGTTAAAAAAAATCAATAAACAGTTAATCAGTGTTCTAGGAACTACGCTAATTCTTTTAGGTAACTATATTCCGATGGAGGTGCTGGCAAATGAAGGCACTACCGATATATCAGTCGAATCAACAGACGGTGCTACTTTGCAAGGTACTAGCACTTTACCGACAGCAAGTAGCGACACGAATACACTCACTAACGACGCGCCACAAACTACACCGGCGGATACAACAGACTCGATCGAAGGAGCGACACCAACTTCAAATGAATCGACTGAGTCGACCGATTCACAGCAAATTACTAACCCGCAACTAGTCAAGAAACGGACACAAAAAAATGAGCAAGTCCAGACTTTTTTCAATCCAACAGCAGAAGACTGGGGGTATGTTGATAAAGGAAACTATGTCGAGATCACTTCATATACTGGTAGTTGGGCAAACATTACTGTTCCAGCAAAGATCATCGGAAAACCCGTAGCGATTGATTTGAATACTGTTTTGGGTGAGGAAATGAGAGAAAGAAGAACGACGGAGACCTTTACGATAGAGTCGTCAGATGAAAAAGAGACGCCGGTTAGGTTGACGGGAACGTTTAATAAATTGTTCGCTTGGCCTAGACAGAGTGGTTGGTATGTGAATAACATATTAAAGTCAGTAGAATTTGGTAATGCAGATATTTCTGAGATTAGAGATATGAGTAATATGTTTTCTTCCTGTAAAAAACTGGAAAGTATAGACATGAGTGGATTTGATACAACGAACGTAACTAATATGAGCAGCATGTTTTATTCCTGTAGCGAATTGCAGAGTCTAGACGTGAGCGGATTTGATACAACGAACGTAAATGACATGAGCGGCATGTTTACTTCCTGTAGCGGCTTGCAGAGTCTAAACGTGAGCGGATTTGATACAACGAACGTAAATGACATGAGTGATATGTTTTATTCTTGTAGCAGCTTGCAGAGTCTAGACGTGAGCGGATTTATTACAACGAATGTAACTAATATGAGCGGCATGTTTACTTCCTGTAGCGGTTTGCAGAGTCTAGATGTGAGCGGATTTGATACAACGAATGTAAATGGTATGACAATGATGTTTGATTTCTGTAGCAGCTTGCAGAGTCTAGACATGAGCGGATTTGATACAACGAATGTAAGTAATATGAGAAATATGTTTAATTCCTGTAATAGATTACAAGATTTAAAACTTTCACAAAAATTCAAATTTGGAAATAATCATGGATTGAGACAGCTACCTAGTGGAGAAACTCGAACGACCAATCACTGGGTAAAAGATGACTATGTCCATTCTTATGATTCTACAGGCAATCTTGTTGCGGCTCACAATGATTTACCAGCCAACGAAACAGTTCACAAATACACAATTCAAAAGAAAGTTGAAGTTACCTTTGATACTATTGGCGGAAGTGGTACTGTACCAACGACTCAGCATGTCTTTGCAGGGAAATGCGCTGCGGATCCGAATTACACAGGAACTAATGGAAAGCAAGTTTTTGAAAACTGGACGTTGAATAGTCAGCCATTCACCTTTGACACACCGATTACTGAACCGACCGATCTAGTCGCTTCATGGCGAGCAACGAGGTTTTCAGTTCAATTTCTACCAAACGAAGGGACCGGAGAAATGCCCGACCAAACGGTTGAAGTCGATGAGTCAACCACGCTGTCGCCGAATGCATTTAGCAGAAAAGGCTATATCTTTAATGGCTGGAATACGAAAGCGGACGGTGATGGAACTCCCTATAAAGACAAAGCTTTAGTGCAGGATTTAGCAATTGAGGATGGTGCGGTGATAAAACTCCATGCACAGTGGAAAGCGGAAAACTATACGGTAATATTTAACAGTAATGGTGGAACAGAAGTAGAATCCGCGAATTACACGATTGAAAAAGGAATCGATTCGTTCGATTCACCAACGAAAAAAGGGTACGAGTTCCAAGGGTGGTATGAAGGTGACAACCAAGTAAACAAAATAGCGACTGGAGAAACGGGCAATCGCAGGTTAACAGCCAAATGGAAAGAGGAAACTTACACTGTGAAGTTTGATAGTAATGGTGGAACGGAAGTAGAATCCGCGAATTACACGATTGAAAAAGGAATTGATTCGTTTGATAAACCAGAGAAAAAAGATTATGAGTTCTTAGGATGGTTTGATGGCGAAACGTCTGTAACCGAGATCAAAACAGGAGAAACAGGCGATCGAACTCTAATCGCGAAATGGAAAGCGGAAGAATATAAAGTGACCTTCGACAGTAATGGTGGAACAGAGGTAGAATCCGTAAATTACACGATTGAAAAAGGAATTGATTCGTTCAATCCATCAACGAGAAAAGGGTACGAGTTCCTCGGTTGGTATGAAGGTGACAACCAAGTAAACGAAATAGCGACAGGAAAAACAGGCAATCGAACTCTAATCGCAAAATGGAAAGCGGAAAAATATAAAGTGACCTTCGACAGTAATGGTGGAACAAAGGTAGAATCCGTAAATTACACGATTGAAAAAGGAATCGATTCCCTCAATCCATCAACGAGAAAAGGCTACAAGTTCCTCGGTTGGTTCGACGATGAAAAACAAGTGACAGAGATTTCGGTTGGCGAAACTGGGGATCAAACGCTAAGTGCCAAGTGGGAAAAGAATATTTATAAAGTGACTTTTATTGATGAAAGTCAACAAGCGCCGAAGTCTATCACTTACACGATTTCAGATACGGAAATTTCGTTGCCTGATATGCCGGAACGGACAGGTTATCGTTTCTTGGGATGGTTAGTCAGTGATGAGAAGATGAGCCGTAGTAATACTAATAATGTTGTTCGCTCACTAGCAGCGGGAACGATAGGACATCTTCGTTTAACGGCACAATACGAAGCAGTCGAGTACAAGATGAACTTTGACAGTGCGGGCGGTGAAATGGTCAGTCCGCAAACATTTACTATTGAGTCAACGATCGATAAATTGCCAACAACAAAACGGACAGGTTATCGCTTCTTAGGTTGGTATGATGGTGATGCGAAGGTAGAAAGCATATCAAAAGGAACAATAGGCGACCGCACGCTGACAGCGAAGTGGAAACAAGAAACAATCGGTACCATCGAAGAAACAATTAAAGAGGAAACAGAAAAGAATCGGAAAAAGGAGGATTACACGGAGGAAAGCTGGGGAAATTACGTTGAGGCCAAGAAACAGGCAGAGGAGTTGCTGAAACAAACCACCCCTGACCCAGCGAAGGCAGAAGAAGTATTGCAGAATCTTCAAGCTGCAATTAAGGGCCTAACGTTGAAATCAGCAGGAACACCAACGCCAGTGAACTCAGCGAAAACGTATCCTAGCCAAAACGTGACAACAACACCGACAAGCGTTTCGGCAAAGAGCTATCCACGAACCAATGTCGTAAGTAGCGAATGGTTGAGCGTTCTAGGTACAGGTTTCGTTTCAGTAGCAGTATTTTTGAAACGGCGGAAGAAGAAATAGCAACAGAATTTTTACAGAAGCCCTTTGCATGTGCATTGGGTTTCTGTTTTATTTATGGTCCTAAATGCTCAGTTTCGGTAAGCGTCATATACTGAAGGTAAACGTTAGATACTGAGGCATATTTAGTAAGTAAGCACCGAACCACCGAGTATTCAAAATTAAAAACCACTTTCGATTATACTGACGATACAAGTAAAAATCGGAGGTGGTTACTTTATGAAAAAAATGCCAGAGGTCGTTGACATTAAGTTCAAAGACCGGTTTTCCCACAAACGATAAAGATATTAGGTACGTGAATGAAGTCGAGAAGCATGGATGTTCAGCTCCTTCCTGATCGTAGCCAAAATATATTTGTCCGTTCCATTGTAAATATAGGCTTCGACTTGGCCCAATTTTACTCGAGCAGCGAGTTTAGATTTTGCAGGAGCAGTTGGTGACATTGATGGATTTCGATCTACGATCTGAATAGGAATAATCTCTTTTTTCTTCATATCACGCCTCCTGATAATTGATACAGTAAGTTTAGCAGTCGTTGAAAGGGAAAACGAGACGCTTTAGTATCGTACGTTTACTTTAGATTATTACTAGAGAGATGAACATCCTTTCTGATTATCAAAATCACTGGAAAAGCGAAGAGCTCGCCTTTTTATAGAGACTAATATCGTAGAAGATAAATGTACATCATTGAGTGGTTCTGATGATTTCAATTAAATTGATGTTGGAAAGAAACTGATATTTAAAGGAAATACTGTCATTGTAGAGTGGTAAAAAGATACCCTATCACTGAAAAAGAATAAAGTGGTATCTAGACAGTCAATTGGAAAGGTTGTTGAGCAAGCTGTCAACGATTCAACTACCTGTTCAACCACCACCACAGGACGCTAATAATGAAGGACCAATATCAGATGTCCATAGTCAAAAAATAATTAAACAGATGCTGGTCACTAAATCATGGTGGAGTAGTAATACTAGCAATTGATTTAGAACCACAAATCGATTTAGTGCATATGAAGCATTATTGGATATCGAAAAAGGTAAATGCTTGTTGCACCAGATGCTAAGGAGCCAGCATTTACCGATAACTATGTAGATAGAATAAGAGAATTTACAGGTAGTTAAGGCGTCCTGTCTGGGTTCTAGAAGAGGAATAGCTATGAATAATTCGAAAAAGTAAATATGTACTGATTTTCAAGGATTTACGATTAGCAAACTCTTTAAAAACAGTATATGTTTGAGCAAAGTAGAATGATAATGATAGTTTCAAAGTGATTACTTTTATCTATTACTTAGTAAATGTAATATTTAAATTTTAAGAACTATCTTTCATTTTTTTTGAGCATTTAATTTAAGGAAATGATATAGTCTTTTTGTTTCTTTTTCTAAATTGTAGTGGACTTACATGAACGTACTTTTTAAAGGTTTTACAGTAATATGAAGAATCCGTAAATCCAGAATTGTTTGCAATTGCATAAATTGGTAGATCCGTCTCAATCAATAGATCCTTTGATTTTTCTAATTTGTAAAGAATAAGGAACTCACTAAAGCTGATATTTAGTTCCTTTTTGAATAACCGGCTGAAATATTGAGGATTTAGAAAAAGGGATTTAGCAAGCTCTGTAATTTGGATGTTCTCTAGATAATGATTTTCAATATAAAGTAGTGCCTGTTGGATTGTTTCGTTTTGGGATATTTGAGAGAGTTCATTGACACCATATGAAATGTGATTTGAACTATTTTGGAAATCTAACAGAATACGATCAATCGATTCTATTAATTTTTTTGTGCGAATGGGTTTTATGAGATAGTCAACGACGCGGCTGTTGATTGCATCTTGTGCGTGTTGAAAATCAGAATAAGCAGTTAAGATAATTGTACGGACATCAGGCAAAAAATCTAAAATTTGTCGTTGTGCAGAGAGTCCATCCAATTCAGGAATACCAATATCCATTAGAATGATGTCGGGTCTAAAAAGTTTCGCTTTATTTACGGCTTCTTTTCCGCTTGTAACCAAACCCACGATACTAATTTCGTTATACCTTTTACTAATGATTGTTTCGAGTGCTTCTTTTTCAAAATTTTCATCTTCAACTATTAGCATTTTGTATTTCATTTAAGTACCCCCTTTGTAATTGGCGAATATCTGTAAATGCAGGAAAAACAATTTTTACAGTAGTAGAATACCCCCTTATCTTTTCAATTTGTAAACCATAATTATCTCCAAAATAATCCTTCAGTCGAAGGTGGGAATTATTTACACCTAATCCATGCTGATGTTTACCTAAAGCAAAATTTAAAAGATTCGACTGTACTTCTTCTGACATTCCAACACCAGTATCACTTACAGCAACAATAATCGTATCTTTTTTCTTCTTGATTGATATGAATACCTTGCCTCCTGATAAAAGCGGTTCAATCCCATGAATGATTGCGTTTTCAACTATTGGTTGCATAATCATATTTGGTATGCAATAAGACAAAACATCTTCTGAAACGTCAATTGAGTAATCAAGTCTGTTTTGATACCTAGTTTTTTGAATATATAAGTATCGTTTTATATTTGCCAATTCGTTCTTTAAGGTGGGAAATTCTTCGACTTGGCGTAAATTGTATCGAAGTAAATCCGAAAGAGTATGTATCATTTCTTCAGTATCTTCTGCGTTCTCTTTGAGGGCAATTCTTGCGATAGTATTTAACGTATTGAAGAGAAAATGAGGGTTGATTTGTGCTTCGATTGTTTTGAGTTCAGCATTTTTCAATCTCTTTTCAAAAGCAAGCTTTTCCTGATACTCTTCTACAAATTGTTTTTGGGCAATGGATTTTAAGCCCATTTCTTTTAAGTAGTTAGCAATTAGTTCGTACAAGTCAACACAATCTTGCAAATACTTTTCTTCAACAACAGCTATTTGATCAATAACATTCTGAAGTTTTTCTTCAGATATTTCGAGTTCAGAAGACAATTTACTTACATCAAATTTCTCTCGAGGGTTTTTATCACTATTTGGTTCCTTGATTAAAACTTGTCCACCGAGTACAGCACCCAAAAGTTTTTTATCTACAATAATTGGCACGCAACAATCTTTTAGACCCAAGTGACAATCATATGTAATAGATCTTTTTTCTTCAAAAGATCGCTTTTCTGCTCGGGCATCACAAGCAATACAAAGCTTTGAACCATTTTTTGATGAACGAACTAAATCACAAAACGGAGTGAAGTTATTCAAATCACCAACAGGCTGTCCTTCTGAATCCACTGTGACGACAGAAACATCTACTAGACTTGAAAGTTTATCTTGGACGTTATGTAGAAGATCGATATCTATCACGTCAGTTAAGTGTAAATTTTCATTAGAATACATGTAATTCCCTCCATACAGATCGGCCTTTTTCCTTATTATAGCAAAATTTCTGGGCAAAGCATGTGACTTGGAAGTGAAAGTGAGGATGACACTTTTATTATACAAAGTCATATTCGTTATATTTTTTCTAGTCATAGAAGTCCCATTATTCGTCACACAGAAGAAATAATTGAAAGCGATTTCTAGTTAAAATAGTTTGTGAACAAAAATACTTAAGGAGGATTTATTATGGGGCAAGAAGCATTAGGAATGATTGAAACAAGAGGCTTTATTGGGTCTGTAGAGGCAGCTGATGCGATGGTTAAGGCTGCGAATGTCGAATTAGTCGGTTCTGAAAAAATTGGATCTGGGTTGGTTACGATGCTTGTGAGAGGAGATGTAGGTGCAGTGAAAGCTGCTGTGGATGCTGGAGCAAGTGCAGCAAATGCTGTTGGAGAAGTTGTTTCTACTCATGTGATTCCAAGACCACATACTGATATCGAGTCGATTATTCTAAAAAAACAATAATATTTAAAAAAAAGATTTGTTTAAAGCAAATTAATAGGAGGAAAAGAAATGAACGAAGAATTATTAGGTAGAGTACTCTCTGAGGCTCAAAAACGAGTGTGTGATACAAAATCGCCATCAAAGGCAGTTCATTTGACTGAATTTGTTGGGACTGCGATGGGAGATACTATCGGAATGGTGATTGCTAATATTGATACCCAGCTTCACGAACATTTAGGATTAGATAAAAAGTATCGATCAATAGGCTTTTTAAGCGCTCGTACTGGCGGTGCTCCTCACATTATGTCGGCTGATGAAGCGGTAAAAGCGACCAATACCGAGATCGTAAAAATCGAAATGGCCCGTGACACCAAAGGCGGTGCTGGCCATGGGGCAACGATCATTTTTGCGGCAGAAGATGTTTCTGATGCTCGCCGAGCAGTAGAGATTACCTTGTCTGCAGTAGAAAGAAACTTTGGAAATGTGTATGGAAATGATGCAGGACATATTGAGTTACATTACACTGCGCGAGCAAGTCAGGCTTTGGAAATGGGCTTTACTGCACCTGTTGGAAAGTCATTTGGAATCATTGTTGGTGCTCCAGCGGCAATTGGTTTGTTAATGGCGGATACGGCTGTTAAGACGGCAAATGTTGATATTGTAACTTTTGCTAGTCCGAATAATGGAACAGCTCGCTCAAACGAAATCATCGTTACTATCACAGGCGACTCAGGAGCGGTGAAACAGTCTTTGATTAGTGCCCAAGAAGTTGGTTTAGCATCATTAGAAGCTCTTGGAGGAGAAGCGCCTTCTTCATCGACACCAACATTATTTTAGTTAAGGAGGAAGCGGATGGATTGTCAGAATTTTTCTGATGAACAATTACTTATCGTTGCAGAGCAACTGTTACATCAGATCAGTGAAAAAAAATCAGAAAATAAAAGAATTCCTGTTGGGATTTCAAATCGTCACATTCATCTCTGTCGGCAGGATATTGAAACACTATTCGGGAGAGGTTTTAATCTAGTTCCTAAAAACTATTTATCTCAGCCGGGACAATTTGCTTCTGATCAAACAGTTTCAGTCGTTGGTGTAAAAGGTAGTATCCATAATGTTCGAGTTCTGGGACCCGAACGGTGTGTTTCACAATTGGAAATTTCACGAACGGATTCTTTTCAACTAGGAGTTAAAGCCCCCGTTAATGAGTCAGGTAATCTCACAAATGCTGGTTCAGCACTGATTATTGGGCCGAAGGGTTCAGTCCAGTTGAAAGAAAATGTCATAATTGCAAAACGTCACATCCATATGACTCCCAAAGACGCGAAACGATTTGCGGTAACACAAGGTCAAATAGTTTCAGTTAAAACGACTGGTGAGCGGACTACTGTTTTTGGAGAAACAATCATTCGAATCGACGACGGTTTTTGTTTGGAATGTCATTTGGATATGGATGAAGCAAATGCGGCAGGATTGAATAATAAACACTCCTTTGTCGAAATCATCAAAGAGATTTGAGGTGTGACAAATGGATATGGAAGAATTGAAAATGCTATTGGAAACTGTTTTATTTCAACTGAACAGGAAAACTTATCGCATTCTTGTAGTGAGTTTTGGTAGTAATCAACAAGAGCGAGAAATCTATACTTTTCTCAAACAGTATCAAGATAACTGTCATTATCAATTTGTTTTCTCTGCAGCCTATGAGGAAATTTTTGATTCAAAAAAATGGTGCGAATTGGGAGAGGTATTAATCAATTTCGACGCACAGACGCAAGAAGAATTGTGTGAGATTGACTTAATCTTAGTTCCTTTTTTGACAAGAAATAGTTTGGCAAAATTATCTTTGGGAATCGCTGATAATTTGCCGCTGACTCTAATCAACCAAGGAATACTGATGGGAAAAAGAATTTTTGCTTCCAATCATTGCTGGCGAATGGATACAGATTTTGCTGGCTTTAGGGGCATGGATAAAAATATACCACTGCAAAACCTTTATGGAGAGTATGAATCAGCTATTAAGGAATTGGGGATTCATAGTTTACCTTTGAAGGAATGGAAGGAAACCGTTGAAATATTTTTTGATTCTAATGGAGAGGCTGTTAGTCACTTAACCAAAAAAAAGTCAGTAGCTAAACATGTTTTGACGTTAAAAGATGTAAAACAGAATCCGATCAATTATTTGAATGACACAAATAGAATGACGGATCTAGCAAAGGAATTTTTAAATGAATATAGAAAGAAAGGAGACGTAGCTGGTGGAATATGATAAAGATTTGCAGTCAATCCAAGAAGCGCGATTGGTGATTGAAGCAGCAAAAAACGCGCAAAAAAAATTGGCGGCGATGTCTCAGAAACAAATAGATACCATTGTAGAAAAAATGGCTAAAAAAGTCAGTGAAAAAGCTATGGACTTAGCTAAAATAGCGAATGAAGAAACAGGGTTTGGTAATGTGAAGGACAAAACTCTGAAAAACAAGTTTGCAAGTGACATTGTCTGGTCAAGTATCAAGGATCTGCAGACGGTGGGCATACTTAACGACGACAAAGAAGAACAAGTCATGGATGTCGCTGTTCCAATGGGGGTTATTGCAGGCTTGATTCCTTCGACAAATCCGACATCTACAACTATTTATAAGGTTTTGATTGCCATAAAATCAGGCAATGGCATCGTGATCTCTCCTCATCCAGGTGCAAAAAAAGCAATTCTTGAAACAGTTAAGATTCTTCGACAGGCAGCTTCAGAAGCGGGGGCACCTTGTGGAATTATTGGTTCATTAACGATTCTAACTGCTAAAGGTACCGAAGAGTTAATGAAACATCAGGATACAGCATTGATTTTGGCAACTGGTGGTGAGGCGATGGTTCGTGCTGCTTACAGCTCGGGTAATCCAGCAATTGGCGTTGGACCGGGAAATGGCCCAGCCTTCATTGAACGGACGGCTAATATTGAACAAGCGGTCACGGATATTATTGCTAGTAAGACCTTTGACAATGGTGTGATTTGTGCGTCTGAGCAATCGATAGTTGTGGAACAAACGATTTCTCAACAAGTGATTGCAGAACTGAAAAAACACAAAGCATATTTTCTTTCTGAAGAAGAGAGTAGTTTATTGGCAGGATTTATTTTACGAGGTAATGGCACGATGAATCCGAAGATTGTTGGGAAAACTGCAAACACAATTGCAGAAATGGCTGGGATCATTGTTCCAAATGAGACAACGGTACTAATTTCAGCGCAACAAACAGTATCGAAGAACAACCCTTACTGCAAGGAAAAGCTTTGTCCAATTTTAGCTTTTTACATCGAAGAAAACTGGTTGGATGCTTGCAATCGTTCAATTGAATTACTGAATGTAGAAGGAAGAGGACATACCTTATGTATTCATTCTCAAGACACGGAAGTCATTAAAGAGTTTGCTTTGCACAAACCAGTGTCCAGAATGTTGATTAATACTCCAGGTGCGCTTGGCGGAATTGGAGGAACAACCAACTTGGCTCCAGCCTTGACATTGGGCTGTGGTGCGATTGGTGGAAGTTCGACTTCAGACAATATTACTCCGCTACATTTAATTAATGTCCGAAAAGCTGCGTATGGTGTGAAATCAATAGAAAGCCTACAAGAACCAGTTGAAAAAGCAGAACATGCGAATATATCAGCAGATATTTCCGATAATGAGGTTCGTCAGCTGATCGAGGCAGCTTTGAGAAAATTGACTGAGATTTCCTAGGAGGAAAGTATATGAAAGAATTTAGCATTTTTTCTAAAGTGATCTTCGACACCTCCCTCAGAGACTATTTCAATCAAAGTACGTTTGGAAGAGCTATGATTGTTGCTGATCCTATGATGGTTAAGTTAGGGTTTGTGGAAAAAATTGGACAGACTTTTCAACGTGAGGGGAAAGCATTCTCCTTATTCGATGAGATTACACCTGATCCTACAATTGAGACGATTTCTAGAGGTGTTTGTCAAATGAATCAATTTCAACCAGATTGTTTGGTTGCGATTGGTGGTGGATCAGCAATTGATGCAGCTAAAGGAATGATCTGGGCGAATTACAAGTTGGATCAAGCATATAAGAAACCAACCTTGATTGCTGTTCCTTCAACTAGTGGAACCGGAAGTGAAGTGACGTCATTTACGGTGATCACAAATGGGCAGGATAAAAAACCTTATGTAGATCAACGATTGGTTCCAGATGTTGCAATTTTAGATGTCGATCTGGTAAAAACTGTTCCACCAAAAATTACTGCAGATACGGGAATGGATGTATTGACCCACGCTTTAGAAGCCTATGTATCAACAGATGCTAATGCTTTTACGGATGCTTTAGCAGAAAAAACGATTCAGTTGGTTTTTGAGAATCTTTTACAAGTTTTTAGAGAACCAGAAAATTTAAAAGCACGGAAACGAATGCATGAAGCTTCGGCAATGGCTGGTATGGCTTTTACCAATAGTTCATTGGGGATAAATCACAGCTTAGCTCATGCGATTGGGGGCGTTCATCACTTACCTCATGGACGGATCAACGCATTACTTTTACCTGCAGTGATTGACTTTAATGCTAAAGAGCAAGGAGAAAAGTACCAGTATTTGGCGAAGCTTTTGGGATTGCCGGCGAGTACACCAGAAGAGGGTACAGGCAATCTAATTTTGGCAATCGAGGTATTAAACGAGGCTCTAGAAATTGAGGAAAGCTTCTGCTGTTTTGATATTTCAAAGGCAGATTATCAGAATGCGGCACAACAAATTGCGGAATTTGCACTCAATGATGATTGTACAAAGACTAATCCGCGAGAAGTAGATGCAGAGGCTTTGCAGGAAATTTACTTGTCCTTATACATGAAGGAGTAGAAGAAAACGATGAAGAACAAATTATTTGGAGAGTGTTTAGGTGAAGCAATCGGTACGTTTATCTTTGTTTTGATTGGTGTCGCTTCAGTTGCCATCTTAATTGCAACTGAAACAGCGATGTCTTATTGGGAACTGGCTATTCTTTGGGGAATTAGCGTAACACTGGGAATTTATATAGCAGGCTTCGTATCGGGAGCCCATTTGAATCCAGCAGTGACTATTTCACTGGCAGTATGGAACAAATTCTCATGGAAGAAGGTGGGACCATATATTATTGCTCAAGTCATTGGAGCTTTTTTAGCTGCAACAGTAGTGTTCCTATTGTTCCATTCAGTGATTGGAAATTATGAAGCTGCTAATGACATTGTTAGAGGAACTGCATCAGGCGCGGGGACAGCTGGCATTTTTACTACTTCGGCTGGCGCAGGTATCAGCATGATTAATGCGTTCTTTGTTGAATTTGTGATTACGATGATTTTGATGTTGGTGATTTATTCAGTTACAGATGCGAATAACGGTGGTGCACCGACTGGTGGGATGCCCGCTTTGGCAATAGGTTTGACGGTTGCAGTTTGTGGTTTAGCTTTTGGAACATTGACTGGATTTGCAATGAATCCGGCCAGAGATTTAGGACCTAGGTTATTTACATTAGTTGCAGGTTGGGGTACTACAGCCTTTGGTGTCAATGGTTACGGTTTGATTGTTCCAATTTTAGGACCGATTTTAGGAGCCGTATTTGCCGGTTTTGTTTATTTCAAATTACTTGTCCCATATTTTCCAAAATTAGAAATTGAAAACTGAGAGGAGTTTTAAAATGGTAGAAAAAAGTGCACGTATTAATAAATTAATTGATGATTTGTATTCAGTTGATCCACGGATTGAGTCTGAACGGGCGTTATTGATCACAGAGTCTTATAAAGAAACTGAGAACCAACCGATGATCATTCGTCGTGCAAAAGCATTACAAAAAATCTTAAGTAATATGAGTTTGGTTATCCGTCCTGATGAATTAATCGTTGGAAACTTAACAACATCACCCAGAGGAACGCAAATCTTTCCCGAGTTTTCCAATCAATGGTTAGAAGATGAGTTTGATCGTATTGAAAAACGAACAGGTGATTTATTTAGAATTTCTGAACAAGTGAAACAGGAACTTTCAGAAGCCTTTAAATATTGGAGAGGTCGTACTACCAATGAGTTAGCAACGGAATTAATGTTCTCTGAAACTGTTGAAGCTATGAATGCGGGCGTATTCACTGTTGGAAATTATTACTTCAATGGTGTAGGTCATATTTCAGTTGATTACCGTAAAGTGCTTGAAATTGGTTTAAAAGGTATTAAAGAGGAAGCTCAAAAAGAATTAGATGCTTTAGATTATGGTGATCCTGAAGCAGTAACTAAATCTCATTTTTTAGAGTCAGTCATTATTTCAGTTGAGGCCGTTATTTGCTACGCGAATCGCTTAGCAAACTTAGCTGCAGAGGAAGCGAGTCATGCGAGTAATGTTCAACGTAAGAATGAGTTGGAAAAGATCGCAGCAAACTTACGGAAAGTCCCGGAATACCCTGCGACTAATTTCTATGAAGCACTTCAATCATTTTGGATTATTCAGGCTGTGATTCAAATTGAATCGAATGGACACTCCATTTCACCAATGCGTTTTGATCAATATATCTATCCTTTATATCAAAAGGATGTGGAAGGTGGTTTGCTTTCTGAAGATCAAGCTCAGGAATTATTGGATTGCTTATGGGTGAAATTCAACGATGTGAATAAAATTAGAGATGAAGGTTCAACGAAAGCCTTCGGTGGTTATCCAATGTTCCAAAACCTGATCGTTGGCGGACAAAACGTCAAAGGGATTGATGCCACCAACCCATTATCATATGCTTGCTTAACTGCAACGGCACATACCAAATTACCACAACCTTCTATTTCGATTCGTGTGTGGAATAAAACACCAGAAGCTTTATTGCATAAAGCAGGAGATGTCTCACGTATGGGCTTAGGGATGCCAGCGTATTACAGTGATGAAGTGATTATTCCTGCTTTAGAAAATCGTGGTATCAATTTACAAGATGCCCGAGATTACGGCATTATCGGCTGTGTCGAGCCTCAAGTTGGCGGGAAAACTGAAGGATGGCACGATGCCGCATTCTTCAACATTCCTAAAGTGTTAGAGATTACGTTGAATAACGGCTATGTAAACGGCAAGAAAGTCGGTCTGCAAACTGGAGAAGTCGCTTCTTATCAAAGTTATGAACAATTGGAAGATGCGTTTAGAAAACAAATGAGCTACTTTGTTAAGTTATTAATCAATGCCGATAATTCAGTAGATGTGGCGCATGGACAGAGAGCGCCATTGCCATTCCTATCTTCCATGGTGGATTGCTGTATCCAAAAAGGCAAATCTCTGCAAGATGGCGGAGCAAAATATAACTTTACTGGACCACAGGGTGTCGGAATCGCAAATGCTGGCGATTCATTAATGGCAATAAAAAAAGTTGTCTTTGAAGAAGGAAAACTATCTTTAGCGGAATTGAAACAAGTGCTAGATAGTAATTTCGGTCAAGGTGCTGCAATTACAGAAACAGCTTCTCCTGAGAACTTGAGTAATATTGATCTGACCAATTTGACTAGTGAAAAATTGGTTGATTTATTGAAACAATTATTAAATGACCAACAAACAGCACCAACAGAAGCTCCAGTTCCTGCATCAGGTAATAAAGATGGTGAATATGTTCGTCAATTGTTAATCAATGGGGCTCCTAAATTTGGGAATGACAATGACGAAGTTGATGAGATTGTACGTGATGTTGCTTTGATCTATTGCGAAGAAGTACAAAAATATACGAATCCTCGCGGCGGAACATTCCAACCAGGTTTGTATCCAGTTTCAGCGAATGTTTCTTGCGGAATGGAAACGAAGGCTTCTGCTGATGGTCGATACGCGGGTGAACCTTTAGCAGATGGCGTTTCTCCAACTTCTGGTAGAGACCAAAGTGGTCCAACGGCTGCCTTGAATTCCGTAGCGAAATTGGATCATCATATTGCGTCAAATGGGACTTTGCTGAATCAGAAATTCCATCCGTCTGCTTTACAGGGAGAAGAAGGGTTACGTAATTTATCAGCATTAGTACGCGGCTATTTCGAACAAAAAGGAATGCACGTGCAGTTCAATGTTGTAAGTCGTGAAAAATTGATGGATGCACAAAAAAATCCTGATAAGTATAAGAACTTGGTAGTACGGGTAGCCGGTTATAGTGCACACTTCGTCTCTTTAGATAAGTCAATTCAGGAAGACATCATTGCCAGAACGGAGCAAGTATTCTAGTGAATGACTGAGGTGAGTGGAATGAGTGCAATAAAAGAAGAGACCGGTATGATTTTTGATATCCAACGATTTTCTGTTCATGATGGACCGGGGATTAGAACAATTGTTTTTTTTAAAGGATGTCCTTTGCGATGCGAATGGTGCTGTAATCCTGAAAGCCAAGTTTTTAGTAAACAATTGATGGTTATTCAAAAAAATTGTATAGGCTGTGGTATGTGTGCACCTGTTTGTCCTCAAGGCGCCATTTCCTATACACCAGAAGTCACGATTGATCGAGAAAAATGTGTCAACTGTGGTAAGTGTACCGACGTATGTTTTAGTGGAGCTTTGACATTGACAGGTCAAGAAATGTCAGTGAGTCAATTAATTGTTGAACTAAAAAAGGATGAGATTCATTACAGAAAATCCAATGGTGGAATCACTTTATCCGGTGGGGAAGCTCTGGCACAACCTAAGATGGCAGCAGCGCTTTTAGCTGCTTGTAAAGAACAAGGCTGGCATACAGCAATTGAGACAACCGGTTATGCAAAAAAAGAAGTTCTGGAAATGATCCTACCTTATACTGACCTTGTCTTGTTGGACATTAAACATTTGAATAGTGTGAAGCATCAAAAATTTGTTGGAAAACCGAATGATTTGATTTTAAAAGCAGCACAAGTAATTGCTGATTTTCCCGAGGTTGCGTTAGATGTTCGAATCCCTGTGATTCCAGATTTTAACGATAGTCCAGAGGAAATCGCAGCAATCGCCTTAATTGCGAAGCAACTTCAAGCGAACAAGGTAAATCTTTTGCCCTATCATCCATATGGGTCAAATAAATATGGGCATTTAGATATGACTTATTTAGCAACGGATATTGACACTCCATCTACGAATAAGATGACTATTCTGCAAGAGTTGGTTGAAGGAATTGGTGTCCCCTGTAAAATTGGTGGATAAATAGAGAGGAGTAGCGGAAAATGAAACTGATTATGGATGGTAATCAAGCGGCTGCCTATGTCTCTTATGCTTTTTCCGAGGCAGTTAGTCTGTTCCCGATTACTCCTTCTTCTAAAATGAGTGAATTGACTGAAAGATGGTCTAGTGAGGACAGACCCAATATTTTTGGTGAAAGTCCAGAGATTCTTGTAATGAATTCGGAGGCCAATGTTGCAGGTTCGATGCATGGTTTACTGAAATCAGGTATTTTGGCAACGACGTATACATCGTCACAAGGTTTATTGTTAATGGTTCCAACAATGTACAAGTTAGCAGGGGAGTTATTACCAGGAGTGTTTCATGTAGCTGCTCGCTCAATAGCTTCAAGTGCTTTGAATATTTACGGAGATCATAGTGATGTAATGGCTGTTCGACAGACTGGAGTGGTGATGATTTCAGCCAGTAGTGTGCAGGAGGCAGCGCTGTTTGCAGCGGTTTCTCATGTAGCAGCTATAAAAGGCCGCTTGCCGGTTGTTCATTTCTTTGACGGTTTTGATACAAGTCATGAATTGAGAAAGATTCAATTACCGGAGTATTCAGAGTTAGCTATTTGTATGGATCAAAATCTCTTAGATTCTTTCAAAAAAGGTCTATCAAATTTCACTCCTAAAATGAGCGGTACAACACAAGGAGAAGAAATTTATTTTCAGCAAAGAGAAGCTACAAACTTATTCTATTTAGCGATGGACAAAATAGTAGAAGAAACAATCCAACAACTAAATCCTTTTTTTGGAACAACTGCTTCAACAGTGGAGTATTATGGCAGTCCGAACGCGGATTCAGTGATTGTTTTAATGGGATCTATTAGAGAAGTAGCAGAAAAAGCGGTTGATTATTATTTGGATATAGGCGAACAAGTGGGCGTGATAATCGTCCATTTGTATCGTCCGTTCCCCAAACAAAAATTTTTAGAAGTAATTCCGAAAACTGTAAAAAAAATTGCTGTCTTGGATAGGACGAAAGAACCAGGAGCGACAGGTGAACCATTATATCTAGATGTTCAACAAGTCATTTCCGAAGCGAATCGATCAATTCAAGTGATTGGTGGGCGATACGGAATTGGTGGTAAAAAGACGACGATGCGTCAATTGGTGGCTACTTTCAATGAATTGAAGAAAAACAACCCAAAATCTGAATTTACAATAGGTATCAATGATGATGTCACAAACCTTTCTTTATCACAATTTTTGGGTGAAAAGACAGAGGATTCGTGTATTGGAATTGAAGTTCTGGGGGTGGGTTCTGATGGAGCTGTATCCGCAGCCAAGGATTATCTTCAATTGATTGGTGAGAATACGATGTTGGATGTAAAAGGAGACTTCCATTATCCAGCGACAAAATCACGAGGACGAACATCTGCGCGACTTTTTTTCAATGAACAAAAGATAAGGGGAATTGATGAGGAACATCAATTAGATTATCTCGTGTGTAATGATTTGACCTACCTCAATCAATCCCATAGTTTAGATCGACTGAAAAACGGCGGAAAATTGATTTTGAACACTAGTTTTAGTGAAAAGAATCTTCCGCAGCATTTATCTGATTCGTCAAAACATCTGCTAGCCCAAAAAAGAGTCTTGCTTTATATTCTTGATGCTAATCAAATAGCACGCAAGTATCAGCTTGGTCCTAAAATTAGTCCTTTGATGATTGTAAATTTACTTAGGCTAACAAAGTTTTTACCGATTGATAAAGTGGCTGAAAACTATAAAAAATTCTTATTAAGACACGAGTATATGAAAAATCAAGACTACCGTCAGGCGGTATTCGATGCAATCGATATGAGTATCTTAATGATAAGAGAATATCCAGTTCCTAAAAACTGGAAAACACTCAAAGTTAATGAACTCAACGAGTCAATTCCTACTTTTCAAAACACGATTGTCTCACCAATTCAAAAGCAATCAGGGAATAATATTTCAACCTGCGATTTATTGAAGAATGGAATGGCTGATGGTTCGATTCCATTAGGTCACAGCTCATCAATGCTAACTCCACCCACTGAAATGCTTCCCTGTTGGCAAACAGAAAATTGTCGTCAATGCAATATCTGTTCACTTGTTTGTCCTCACGGAGCGATTAGACCATTCGTTAGTGATACTAAGAATGCAAAAGGTGAATATGAGGGGAAGCAAAAGCTGGACTATAAAATTTTGGTTGATCCAGAGAGATGCACAGGTTGTCAGTTATGTATCGAAGCCTGTCCAGTGAAAATGAAGAATGTTCTTAGTATGAAGACAGTAAATGCTGAAGAATATACAGAAAAAAAAGCACGGTGGCAGGAAGCAGAGAAAAATGATAACGCCCAATTGACTAAAAAAAAGCTAGGTGTTCGGGAGAGTCAATTCGTAGAACCGTTGCTTAAATACTCAGGTGCCTGTCCTGGTTGTGGAGAGACTCCTTATGTCAAACTTCTGACTCAGTTGTTTGGTGAAAGATTGAGTATTACTAATGCGACGGGTTGCTCATCTATCTGGTCTGCTAGTTCACCATTCTCAGCTTTTTATCAAAATAAAGATGGTCTAGGTCCAGTTTGGTCAAGCTCTCTATTTGAAAATAATAGTGCCTTTGGGATGGGAATAGAACAAGGTTTCATGATTCGACAGAAACAAGTTTATCGTTTATTAAAGAAAGTTTTATCAGAAAATAAATACCCACTAGGGATCCGTAAGACTGTTGAGGACTTACTCCAGCTAGATGGAAAAAATCTATCCGCGATCCAACAATTTACGGAGTTGATTGAGTTTTCTGAAGATACATTGTTGCAGCAAATATTTAATCTAAAAGGTTTTTTAATCAAGCAAACCCATTGGATCATTGGTGGCGATGGTTGGGCTTATGACATTGATTTTGGTGGATTAGATCATTTGATATCTAGCGGAAGGGATTGCAACATTCTCATTCTAGATAATGAAGGCTATGCAAATACTGGAGGACAATTATCCAAAGGAACTCCGATAGGAGCGAAGGTAAAGTTTGCTTCTAAAGGAAGTAAACAAAATAAGAAAGATTTTGGTCTTTACGCGATGCAGTATGGGGAAGTATTCGTTGCACAAATATCTTTGTTTGCGCACCCTTCCCATACTTTAAAGGTCTTGAAAGCCGCGGAGGAATATTCTGGGATATCAATTGTTATTGCATATAGTCCTTGTGTAATGAATAAGAATAGTCTTACAGCTGTGGAATGTAGCAAAGGAGCGGTAGAAAGTGGATTTTGGCCATTATATACCTACTGTGACGGGAAATTGAAGTTGTATAGCAAAGAACCAACTTTTGAATTGTTTACTTCCTTTTTACAAAAACAAGCAAGATATAATCTTCTTGATTTTTCTACTGAAAAAGTTAAAAGATATTTTGCAATAGCTAAAAAGCGTTATTTTAACTATGTATTGATAAAAGAATTAGGGCAGTCAGTGTTCGGAAAGGAGGAGAACAGTTGAGTAGAGAATCTTTAGGGATGGTCGAAGTTTATGGTCTTGTAATAGCGATTGAAATTGCGGATGCAATGGTAAAAGCCGCAAACGTTCGTCTAGGAGAACTGACTAAAACGAAAGGCAACGGCTGGATGACAGTCAAAGTTTATGGTGATGTAGGCGCTGTAAATGCAGCAGTTGATTGCGGAAAACAGTTAGCTATTCAGAAAAACAGTCTTGTTGCTAGCAAAGTGATTCCAAGACCGATTGATGATATTTTTCTTGAAGAACGAAAGATGGAATTAGATCAAAAATCGCTTCCAATTGAAACGGAACAATCAATCCAGGAAGCTATGACTAGTGAAAAGAATGTTGAATCAGAAAGTAAAGCTGATAAAGTACTCGAAAAAAAGAAAGATTCTGAAACTAATGATCACAAATCTTCGGATAAAAAGAAATCCAAAAAAAAATCAAAGTAATGTTGAGGAGGAAAAGTAATGAATGACGCATTAGGAATGGTAGAAACAAAGGGATTTATCGGAGCAGTAGAGGCAGCAGATGCAATGGTGAAATCTGCCAACGTTCAACTTGTGGGATATCAACAAATTGGATCAGGGTTGGTTACAGTTCTAGTTAGAGGAGACGTAGGTGCTGTCAAATCAGCAACAGATGCTGGTTCAGCGGCAGCAGCTAATGTTGGTGAAGTCGTATCAGTACATGTGATTCCACGACCACATACTGATGTAGAAAACATTTTACCAAAACTATAAAATATTGAGGACATTTCTTGTCCTCAATAATGAATAGAAATTTTCTGTTCATTATTAAGGATAAGAAAGAGGGGATAGCTGTGACACAGATACTATTATCAGCGAATGAAATGCTAGCTTCGATAAATAAAATGGTAAATAAGCCTTGTAAAGAGTTAGCAAAAGATGAAAAAATTAAGGTTGGAATTGATTTAGGTACTTCTTCAATTGTCTTGGTCATATTAAATAAGAACAATTATCCGATTTTATGCCTTAACGAAGAAGCTCAGGTAATTCAAGATGGGTTAATTGTTAATTTTTCCGAAACAGTTCAAATTGTCAGACGTCTAAAAGAACAAGCTGAAACGTGGATAAAACGTCCAATCTTATCAACCGCTGGAGCTATTCCTCCTCAGACAATAGGAAAAAATAAGTCTGCCGTGGAGCATGTTATTGAAGCAGCAGAAATGGAATGTGTCCGTATTTTAGATGAACCCGAAGCAGCAGCGGCGGTTTTAAATGTAAATGATGGGGCAGTGATTGACATTGGTGGAGGAACAACTGGTATTAGTATTTTTGAGGAAGGAAAACCCGTTTATTCGGCTGATGAACCTACAGGTGGTCATCATATGAGTTTGGTACTAGCTGGGAGTTACCAAGTAGATTTAGCAGAAAGCGAGATAATCAAGCGTGATTCGACAAAATATGATCATAATTTTCAGATTTTACGTCCCGTTGTAGAAAAAATGGCGACTATAACCCATAAATTCTTGGAAGATTATGGAAAAGAAGTTGAGCAGCTTTATTTAGTTGGCGGGGCCGCAATGTTCCCACATTTTGAAGATGTATTTGAAAAAACAACATCTATTCAAACAGAAAAACCTATTTATCCACGCTATGTAACACCAGTTGGGATTGCGATGTTAAGTGAACTATTTTAGAAAGAAGATGATCGAGTGTATATAGGAAAGGTAGTTGGGAATGTTGTTTCCACTCAAAAAGAGGAAACGCTCATTGGATATAAATTAATGATTGTAGAATTGATTCAACGCAGAACTTTGGAAACAATTGAAGAAATTGTAGCAGTAGATTTAGTTGGCGCTGGAAAAGGAGAGTTCGTGTTAGTTGTTAAAGGAAGTTCTGCTCGGGTATCAACCAACACACCGAATGCACCAATTGATGCTACTATTGTTGGTATCATTGATACTTTTGATGAGTAAAAAGGAGGATTCATGAATGAACTATTTAACATCTGAATCAGTTACAGAAGGGCACCCAGATAAATTATGTGATCAGATTTCGGATGCAATTCTGGATGAATTCTTAAAAGGAGATCCCGAATCGCATGTAGCAGTAGAATGTATGATTTCAAAAAACCTATTGGTTATTGCAGGTGAAGTAACAAGTTCTTCAGTCGTAGACACCGAAGAAATTGCAAGAAAAGTAATGATGGATGTTGGATATACAAGTAATGAAATTGGAATTGATGGAAAAAATTGTATTATTTTGACCAATCTACATCAACAGTCATCTGACATTAATCAAGGAGTCAGCCAAAATACAGGAATAATTGGTGCTGGAGATCAAGGTACCGTTTATGGTTATGCTACTAACGAAACACCTGATTTAATGCCACTTCCAATATATCTCGCACATTCACTGACTCAGCAGCTTGATTTAATGAGACATACTAGCCAGTTACCTTTTTTACTGCCAGATGGGAAAGCTCAAGTAACGATTTTGTATGATGATCTTCAACAACCGCTCTATATTTCTGACGTGGTAATCTCCGCTCAACATACAGAAGAAGTTTCAATTCAAGAACTAAGAAAACAACTAAAGAGAAAAATTATTGAACCGATTCTTCCAACTCAATTATTACGAGAAGAAACCCGGTACTTAATTAATCCAACTGGAAGATTTGTAATTGGAGGACCACTTGGTGATACTGGACTTACTGGAAGAAAGATTGTTGTTGACACTTATGGTGGAGTTATTCCTCATGGCGGTGGTGCATTTTCCGGAAAAGATGGAACGAAAGTTGACCGTTCTGGGGCTTATATGTCCCGTCATATTGCTAAGAATATTGTATCCGCTGGTATAGCAAAGCGTTGTCAAGTTGCTCTATCATATGCAATTGGTTATGAGGAACCTGTAGCTATTGATATTAAGACATTTGGAACCAGTTCGTTTTCCGATGATTTATTAAAATTAGCAATTCTGCAAATATTTGATTTATCTCCAAAAGGGATTATTAATGAATTAAAGCTAAAAACTCCATTATTTAAATCTACTTCAGTATATGGTCATTTCAATAGTCTAAATGATTTTGAGTGGGAAAAAGACACTAAAGGTGAAAGATTAAAACGAATCTTGCAATACTATTATGATTGCGTATGAGTCGATATTGATAATAGTTTGGATTTAAATTAGACTGAGATCCATATTTGCTGTGCATGCAAAGATCATCACAATAGTAAAACCATTAATCAATTTATCTAACCTGAAAGAATAGAAAGCCTCAAGAATGGTCGATAAAATCTGATCATTCTTGAGGCTTTGAAGGGTTCGTCAACTAAACTGTGGAAAGTTAATTAGTTAAGGTTTCTAGCAAATAGCTTCTCATAGTATTTTGAATAACTAAGAGATATTTATGATCAGAGTGAGTTAGCTATGGATCTTATCGGTATGCCTAGTATAGAAAAACAGTTGAGTAGACACTCGTAACTCTATTCAAAAATTGGATTTGTGCATGAGTTTGACAAATTAAACAAGAATGAACCTCATCATATTACTGAATGTGAGTGGTCCGATATGGGTCAGGATCTTAAAGCTGATACCACTTAGCGTAGAAGAAACTCGGCATTTAAATCTAAAAGTGATATATCGAATGTTTCTTTGCGCAATTGGTATATAGAATTAAAAAAATTTGTCGTCTGATATACCATAGTTTCTATAAACCTAAGTATCAACTTGCCAATAAACTATACATTATTAAGCTTGAGTTATTAAGTATACGAAAAAAATATCTAGTTTCGCAGTAGATTTATCTAGTTTCATAGTAGATTGCTTTTTCTCGCTAGTAAGATTATCTAGTTTTGTAGTAGATTTATCCAGTTTTACACTAGATTTTTTCAATCTGTTTTTAGAATGAAGAATTGGTATACTTACTTCATAATTTTTTTTCAGAACAACATTATACTCACCATCTGCAAGGAAATAAGCGTATCTATTTCTCACAATAATAAAGTTTTTAGTATTAAATATCTTTACTTAAAATGGCTAACAAAAAAAGCCTTTAAATAAAGACTTTAGAAAAAATAGTACATGCAATAAATTTAGGCGTGAGTGAAATTCACAGCCAATATCTCTTCAATTGAAAGAATTATAAGAGATCAACATATAAGATCAATTAGTAGATTTCTGGTGGAATATTCAATAAAACTCTTTTGCGAATGAAGAGAATTGAATTGATTGGAAGAAAAAATAGTTCAAATACAGAATTTTATACACTGCTAATTTTGATTCATTTATGGTATCCTTTGCTATTCTTCAACATTTTTTTCACGTTGTTCAACGAGTGCGCGAGCAGCGGCAAGAATCACCTGCTTTTCTGATTTAGATAGAGCTTTTCCTTCATAATTTATAATTACTGAATCATCCGTAATATCAAATTCTTTCGGAATTTCTGAATCATTTATCGCTGGATTGTCGGTGCGACCTAATAGATAGTCGGTTGAGACGTGGAAATAATCGGCAATTTCATTTAAGGTTTCAGCTTTTGGACTTTGTTTTTTTAATGTATAAAAATAGTTTTCTCCCAAGCTAAGTTCACTGGCTACTTCTTTTAAACTTTTTCCTCTTTTTTTTGACAAGTCTTTAACCTTATCAAACATTGTCATATCATCATTCTCCTATGGACGAGTATGATGAAAAACTAATTTTACTTTTTTGAGTAAAAAAAGGTTGATAAAATTACTTAGTTGAGTTATCATCATCTCGTAAGCTAATTTAATAAGCTAACAAGCCATGAAAAAAAACCTGATAAAAAAAGACTATTCAAGGTCGCCAAACTAAGAATTCTAATTTAACAGGACTATCCAAAGCTTATTTAACTATGCTCAAATGGTACTCTACTGAGTAAAAATTGTCAATGAAAATTAGCTAATTTAATTAGCTTACAAATCTATTAGGAAAGGATTTTGTAATGTCAAAACAACTAATCGAAGACATCAAAATGCAGTTATTTTTAAAAAATAAAAGTCGACGATGGTTGGCTAGAAAATTAGGGATTTCTGCAGTATACGCAAAAGAGATCTTGGATGGAACTAAGCCTGGAAAACCGCAAATTGAACCTATGGAAGTACTTTTGGCTGAATTGCGAGCAGGGAAATATGACAAGGAGGAGGACTAATGGAGAAGAATACGGTGAATTATAACAACTTGAAATACCTTGCCCTGATTCGTTTTGGTCATCGAATTGGATGCGGATGGTATGCCATTCTGGTAAAAGCCGAAATAGAATTACGTGATTTAGGGTATTCGATTGAAGGAGTAAATAAGACTGATGGAGCATTAATAATCACTACCAATATAGAGATGGAAGAGTTGTCTTCAAAAGCTCAGAATATCTTGTATGAAGCTGAACTTGCGAGCGAAATGACATGCGAAAAATGTGGAAACTATTCTGTTACACAAACATCGATTGACAATGAGCTACATACGTTATGCGAAGGGTGTCAAGAAGACGTTGGTAGTTTAGAAAATGTGGAAAAACGACTACTCAAACAA
>Ga0153923_100150_pt1 | contig 31564 bp, 29 predicted proteins | sample TSNJ007MetaG_FD_104682 | JGI IMG/M metagenome (GOLD analysis project Ga0153923, IMG submission 104682) | Attine ant fungus gardens microbial communities from New Jersey, USA - TSNJ007 MetaG | ecosystem: Host-associated > Fungi > Mycelium > Unclassified | place: USA: New Jersey, Brendon T. Byrne...
TTGGCGGAGTGGTTCACGATTTCGATGACCGCATCGTCGCTAAAGAAGTTATAAGGGGTCGAAGCTATTGATTACAAGAACACTGGGACAAATTGCTGTGATGTGCGCAGGGGAACTTCCTGCTGCCGAAGCTATGAATATACCACTTACGGGCGTCGTTACTGACTCCCGTAAGATAACTACAGGTTGCCTGTTTGTTCCTCTAACGGGAGACAAATTTGACGGTCATCATTATGCAGCTACAGCTATGGCTGCTGGTGCTGCAGGGACCTTATGGCAGCGTGATAAAGGTCCTGCGCCTGAGGGTGGCGGAGTCATAATTGTTGAAGATACGCTAGAGGCGCTTCAGAAGCTGTCCGCTGCGTATTTAAATGAGGTCGCTCCGAAGGTTGTCGCAGTTACGGGCAGCAATGGTAAAACAACGACAAAAGATATCATTATGGCCTTGCTCGAAACGCAGTACAAGGTGCACAAGACAGAAGGAAACTTCAATAATCATATTGGTCTTCCGCTCACGATTCTATCCATGGCTGAGGCTACAGAGATTGCAGTGCTTGAAATGGGTATGAGCTCGCGGGGAGAAATTGCTCTGCTGGCTTCTTTGGCTGCACCAGATGTTGCAGTCATTACTAATGTAGGTGAGTCACATCTGCTGCAACTGGGATCCCGCAAAGAAATCGCCCGTGCCAAGCTGGAAATAGTCGAAGGGCTAAAGCCAGGTGGACTGCTAATTTATAACGGTGATGAACCGCTGCTGACTGAGGTAATGCAAGAGTCCACTTTTGAGGCTCCGGAGGGGATGGTGTCCTTCCGTTTCGGCCTGAACGGAGATAATGATGATTATCCGACTGGGATGATGTCCCATAGTGGTGGTATGACGTTTACGTCAAGCCTTCATAAGGAACATGCTTTTACATTACCGCTGCCAGGCCAGCATAACGTTGTTAACGCGTTGGCTGCACTAGCGGTTGCTCGCCATTTTGGAATTACAGAACAAAATGTAGAGAATGGGTTAAGTAATCTTAAGTTGACGGGCATGCGGATTGAAGTGATTCGGACTTCTTCCGGGCTTACACTTTTGAATGATGCTTATAATGCCAGTCCGACTTCTATGAAGGCGGCCATTGATGTGCTTCAAACTATGAAATGCAGTGGCAAAAAAATCGCAGTACTGGGGGACATGCTGGAACTTGGGCCGGATGAAATACAGTTTCATAAAGAAATTGGCTACTACCTAGATCCCGCAGTGACTGATTTTGTATATACCTATGGTCCATTGTCAGTCCATATTGCAGAAGCTGCAAAGGAAAGATTCGGAAACGAGCGTGTGCTGGCTTTTACGGATAAGTCAGAATTAACAGCCGTCCTTATCGAGAAAAGCAGCTCCAAGGATATTGTACTATTCAAAGGATCTAGAGGGATGAGGCTTGAGGAAGTGCTTCAGAGCCTTAATAAAGAGATTAAAGAGACCTAAAAAAATGGAGGGGGTGCACCCATGGATTATCAACTATTGTTATTGACTATTGCTGTTTCCTTTATCCTTGCGGTCATTGCCGCTCCGCTCTTCATTCCGCTACTGCGCAGGATGAAATTCGGACAGCAGGTGCGAGATGACGGACCGCAATCCCATTTAAAGAAAGCGGGAACGCCGACGATGGGCGGTATCGTAATCATCGTGGCTTTTACATTGGCTTATCTGAAATTTTCCGTGGTGAATAACGATTTCTACGTACTACTAGTGGCTACGCTTGGTTTTGGACTGATCGGATTTTTGGATGATTATATCAAAATCGTATTCAAGCGTTCTTTGGGCCTTACGGCGCGTCAAAAATTGTTCGGGCAGCTGTTGGTAGGTGCTGTGATGTGCGGTCTGCTGATTTCTGCAGGACATAGCACAAGTATCAGCGTTCCGGGTACTGATTTCAGCTTTGACTGGGGCGGCTTTTTCTACTATCCATTCATTATTATTATGATGATGGCAGTAACGAATGCTGTTAACTTTACCGATGGAGTAGATGGTTTGCTGTCTGGTGTAAGTGCTATTGCTTTGGCAGCTTATGCTGTTGTAGCGATGCAGGCTACGTCAATTGCAGCTGGCGTGTGTGCAGCGGCAATGATCGGGGCCGTTCTTGGATTTCTTGTCTTTAATGCCCATCCAGCTAAGGTGTTCATGGGAGATACCGGTTCATTTGGTATTGGCGGCGCGATAGGTGCGATTGCTATTGTCACAAAGAGCGAACTGCTGTTTTTAATTATTGGCGGTGTGTTTGTGGTGGAAATGTTATCTGTCGTGATACAGGTGGTTTCTTTCAAAACCCGTGGCAAGCGTGTATTCAGAATGAGCCCGATTCACCATCATTTTGAACTTGGTGGCTGGTCGGAATGGCGTGTGGTAATTTCGTTCTGGGCGGTAAGCTTGATATTAGCCGCTGTTGGACTATTTATTAGCAAGGGGTTGTAGCGAATGAAACATCCAGATATGTATCGTGGTGAAGAAGTTGTGGTTCTTGGGCTCGCAAAAAGCGGTGTCCAGGTTGCTAAAGTGCTGCATGATCGAGGCGCTGTAGTTACGGTGAACGATAAAAAGGAAAGAGATCAAAGTCCCGAAGCTTCCGAATTGGAATCTTTGGGAATTTGTGTTATAAGCGGTGGGCATCCGGATGGACTGATTCATGAAGGTGTAAGTCTGGTCATTAAGAATCCAGGCATTCCTTATTCTGCGCCTCCTGTGCAAAAGGCTCTTGAGCTTGGCATTGAAGTAGTTACAGAGGTGGAGGTTGCTTACCGTCTTTGTGCAGCGCCGATGATTGGCATCACGGGATCCAATGGCAAGACGACAACGACGACCTGGGTAGGTCAAATGCTGGAAGCTGCAGGTATGAATCCGATTGTTGCAGGTAACATTGGCACGCCTCTCTGTGAGGCTGCGCAAGAAGCTACAGAGGATAACTGGATGGTGGTCGAACTCAGCAGCTTCCAGCTCAAAGGTACGGAGACTTTCCGCCCCAAAATAGGTTGTTTGTTGAATATTGCGGAGACCCACCTGGATTATCATGGGAGCATGAAGGATTATGTCGATTCCAAAGCAAAGCTGTTCGCCAATCAAGTAGATACGGATACGGCTGTGCTGAACTGGGACGATCCTTTTTGCCGAGAACTTGTGCCGTATATGAAAGCTACTATTCTTCCGTTCTCTATGTCCGAGGAGCTCACTCATGGTGTGTTTGTTAGCCCATCCTATATTACGGGTCAAGATGACGATCTGAAGCGCCGCATCATCTATCGCGAATCTGCAGACCAAGAAACAATCATTGCTGATGTAGATTCCATTAGTATTCCGGGACGTTTCAACGTGGGAAATGCACTGGCTGCATGTGGAATTGCCATTGCTGCTGGAGCTGACCCCTCTTTATTGGGTGAAGTGCTTGCTTCATTTCGCGGTGTGGAGCACCGGCTGGAGTATGTGGCTGATAAGGCTGGAGCCACTTATTATAATAACTCCAAAGCAACAAACTCCAAAGCGACGATTATGGCATTAACATCCTTTGAGCGCCCTGTAGTGCTGATCGCTGGTGGATTAGACCGTGGTTCCGATTATTTGGAGCTGCTGCCTGTCCTGAGCGGTCGTGTTAAAGCGCTAGTGGCGTTAGGAGAAACTAAGGACAAGCTAACGAATGTAGCGCAGCTGGCAGGATTAAAGCAGATTATCTCCGTCGATAATAGGGAGAGTGCCGCTGCCGTGCTTGAGCAAGCTGTACAGGAAGCCTCCGCTCTGGCGGAAGAAGGAGATATCGTTCTTTTATCTCCTGCCTGTGCAAGTTGGGATATGTTTACATCCTATGAAGAGCGCGGGCGTATTTTTAAAGAGGCGGTGCATAACCTTTAAGTAGGGGGGTGGATAAGCCCCATCCCTACTACGGATGCAAGAGGTGTGCTCCTGATGAACAAAACTCGTCATGCTCCCGATATTTGGTTGCTGATTCCTATTCTATCTTTGCTGGTGATCGGCATGGTGATGGTATACAGCGCCGGGTCCGTTCTGGGCTTCCGCAATTATGGAGATTCGTTTTACTTTGTAAAAAGACAGCTTTTGTTTGCAGGACTAGGACTAGTCGCAATGTTCGTTACGGCGAATACCGATTACAGGGTGCTGAAAAAGCTGGCTAAGCCGGCACTTCTGATCTGCTTTTTCTTACTTGTTATTGTGCTTATCCCTGGTATTGGTGTAGTACGCGGGGGAGCGCGGAGCTGGCTAGGAATTAGCTCCTTCGGGATCCAGCCTTCCGAATTCATGAAGATGGGGATGATTCTATTCTTAGCCAATTGGCTAGGAAAAGAGGAGTACGACATCACTTCCTTCACACGCGGCTTGCTCCCACCACTTGCGCTCATTGGGTCAGCCTTCGCGCTGATCATGCTCCAGCCGGATTTGGGTACAGGTACCGTCATGTTTGGTGCAGCCTTGATGATGGTCTTCACAGCAGGGGCTAGAATGAAGCATTTACTTTCACTTGGAGTAGCTGGTGCGGCAGGGTTTGTTGCTTTGATTGCAGCAGCGCCTTACCGGTTGCAGCGGATTACTGCTATTCTTGATCCTTGGTCCGACCCCCTTGGTGCAGGCTACCAGATCATTCAGTCGTTATATGCGATTGGTCCTGGTGGGCTCGGTGGCCTTGGATTAGGAATGAGTCGGCAGAAGTACAGCTATGTACCTGAGCCACAAACAGATTTTATTTTTTCTATATTGGCCGAGGAGCTGGGTTTTATCGGTGGTTTGGCTGTGTTGATCCTATTTCTTATTCTAATCTGGCGCGGGATGAAGGTGGCGATGAGTCTACCTGACCGTTTTGGAAGCTATCTGGCCGTTGGCATCGTCTGTATGGTGGCTGTGCAGGTCATTATTAATATTGGTGTTGTTATTGGTCTAATGCCTGTAACGGGCATTACGCTTCCTCTGATTAGCTATGGCGGATCTTCACTTACACTGATGCTAACATCCCTTGGCATTCTATTGAACTTATCCCGTTTTGCGAGGTGAAAGAGATGCGTATCGTATTAAGCGGCGGAGGCACGGGTGGACATATCTACCCTGCGGTCGCTGTTGCTAGGCAAATGGAGTTGGAAGATAGCAAATCTACCTTCCTGTATATTGGTGGAACGCGTGGCTTAGAGAGCAAGCTTGTCCCTCAAGAGAATATCCCTTTCAAATCTATTGACATCACTGGTTTTCGGCGCAAGCTATCCATAGACAATGTCAAGACCGTGATGCGTTTCTTGAAGGGTGTCAAGGCTTCCAAAGAGATGTTAAGAGAATTCAAACCAGATGTTGTGATTGGAACAGGCGGTTATGTGTGTGGTCCAGTCGTTTATGCTGCATCCCGGTTGGGCATCCCTACATTGATCCATGAACAAAATGCCATACCAGGTCTAACCAATCGCTTTCTGAGTCGGTATGCGAGTACAGTTGCCGTAAGCTTTGAAGGAACAGAGTCCTCTTTTCCGGGCAGCAAAAATGTGATCTATACTGGCAATCCACGTGCCACAACAGTTACTACAGCAAGTCCGCAACGAGGATTCGCATCGCTGGGGATTTCGGATGGCAGTACTGTTGTTTTGGTGGTTGGTGGCAGTCAGGGAGCTAAGGCTATTAATAGAGCCATGATTGAAATGGCCCCAAAAGTGGGTAAGGGTAATGGTGTTCATTATGTGTATGTTACAGGTGAACCTTATTTCGAAGAGACTCGGGCGGAATTGCGTCAAAAGCTGGGTAGCATACCAAACTGGTTGCATGTCCTTCCTTACGTTCATAATATGCCAGAGGTGTTGGCTTGTACCTCCTTGATCGTTAATCGGGCGGGAGCCTCTTTTCTCGCTGAGATTACAGCGCTGGGTATTCCCTCTGTACTCATTCCATCTCCTAATGTGACGAATAACCATCAGGAGGCGAATGCAAGACAGTTGGAACGTGAAGGTGCTGCTGTGGTGCTGCTTGAGAAAGATTTAAACGGCACGGCACTATATGAGGCGGTTCAAAAAATCATCGGAACTGAAGCCGTGCGTGAGCAGATGTCCGTGGCCTCCAAACGACTCGGCAAAAGAGATTCTGCGGCAGTAATCACAAGCGAGCTCCGAAGACTTGCGGGTAAGAAGTCTTAAGATATCATCGTTTTCCATACGGGTTTTCCTTATTGGCAGCTCTCTGTCACACACTTGGAGGAACGAACATAGGATAATCCTATAATCGTGACAATCACCCAGGACACTTCCAAACCTGAGATGTAGTGCAGGATATTCTTGAAATATAAGAAAGTATAAGTTTCACGTTATACATTATCCTTATATTTCTCGCTTAAACGCCTATCGTCCTTATAAAGGACGCCGAAGACGTTTATACTTGTACATTTCATATGAGCTTGTAACGGAAGTGTTTGTGGTGGGTGAGCGGTAATCTCGGAGGTGATACATTGGACAAATTGGTGATTGAGGGTGGAAGTCCCCTGTCAGGCACCATTCGTATCCATGGAGCAAAAAATGCGGCGCTGCCGATTCTAGCGGCAAGCCTGCTGGCCGAAGGAGTTCACTCACTGCATAATGTGCCGAAGCTGCTGGACATCGAGACTATGCTAGACATCCTAGATCGGCTGGGCTGCAGGTGCGTGCATCAAGAGGATACGGTGACGATAGATACGTCTGCCGTCGGGACATCTCATATCCCTGAGGATTTAATGCGGCAGATGAGATCTTCCATTTTTCTAATGGGACCGCTGTTATCCAGATTTGGAGAGGTAACGATCTATCAGCCTGGGGGCTGTGCGATCGGAGAGCGTAAAATCGATCTTCATCTACAGGGACTTAAGGCGTTAGGGGCGGAGATCGAGGAGAGCAACGGAAGAATATTCTGTCGGGGCTCTAAGCTTATAGGGAGTGATATTCATCTCGACTATCCAAGTGTAGGAGCAACGGAGAATATTATGATGGCTGCGGCAAAGGCAGAGGGAACAACAACAATATCGGGGGCAGCGAGAGAGCCGGAGATACAGGACCTACAGCAATTTTTAAATAGCATGGGTGCTCAGATTATCGGTGCAGGTACGGACACCATCACAATTCAAGGGGTGAAAAACCTATATCCCTGTACGTACGAGGTGATACCTGATCGGATTGTGGCTGGAACCGTGATGATTGCTGCGGCAGCTACACGAGGGAATGTGACTTTGACACATGCCAACGCAGGGCATCTGACTTCGCTTATTCATGTGCTCAAGCGGGCTGGTGTTCAAATCACAGTGTGCAATGATATAATTAATATCAGTTGTATGGGGCGCCCACGTGCTGTTGAGAGAATTGTGACTTCTCCTTATCCTTCTTTCCCAACCGATCTGCAATCTCAGGTCATGGTGCTGTTGTCTCTCGCTGATGGCTTCAGTGTAATCAAGGAGACGGTGTTTGAGGGACGATTCAAGCATGTTGAAGAAATGGCGCGGATGGGCGCTGATATTTCTATTGATTTGAATCGTGCGTTTATTCGCGGCGTTCAGAGATTGTATGGTGCTACTGTGGAAGCTACTGACTTGCGTGCAGGTGCGGCTCTGGTCATTGCTGGGCTTGCTGCACAAGGGACTACAGTCGTTGAGCAAGCACACCATATTGACCGCGGGTATGATGGAATAGAGAAGCTGTTTCAGAAGCTTGGCGCGCGTATAAGCCGCAAGGTACCCGTACCGGATCCACTTGATTTGGCCAATTAAAGCTCCCTGTCTCCTTCAGTTCTACCAAGGAAGGAGACAGGGCCTTATTACGGAGATATGAGAATGACAACAACCCGATTACCTCTTCTTAAAGAGGACAAGCCTAAGAAAAAAATGAGCCGTAAGATTACGGCGATCCTGCTGCTACTGTTCACTGCGCTTCTTGCTGTGATTTTTTTCAGATCGTCTATTAGTCACATTACAGTGATAGATTTTCAGGGAAGCAAGTATTCTACTAGTGAGGAATTACTCTCGCAAAGTGGAATTCATATAGGTGGACAATTCTTTGCCGTTTCTACGAAGTCTGTGGAACAATCTCTGCTGGAGCTTAAGACGGTTAAGGCTGTGGCCGTAAAGAAGGATTTCCCCGGGGTAATCACAGTGAAGATTGAAGAGTTCCCTGCGGTGGCCTATGAACTGGAACAGGGCGGCATCTTGAAGGCGATTCTGTCGAGTGGAGCAGCGGTGACTGTTAATGAGACTGGTATTGCTGTAGAGAAACCTATATTAACCAACTGGGATCCAGCTGATCCTAATAAGGCTATCCTATGTCAAACGCTTGGAAGCATTTCTAATGAATTGACAAGTGATATCTCTGAGATTGTTCCCTCGCCAACCTTGTCATTTCCGGATCGTATCAAGCTCTATACTAGATCCCGTTTCGAGGTGATCACTTCCATCTCTTTATTGAAGAGCAAAGTGTCATACTTGAATCAGGTAATAGAGACAAAGGAGCCTGGACTTATCACGATGCTTGAAGCTGACTCGTATGTTCCTTTTCAGGTCGAAAGTGAGGAGCAAAAGGGCGATGAGCAAAAAGATGTGCAAGAGTAGAGTAGAGGTAAATAGTCCCTACTAATAGAGTTCAAAAAATGCTACAATCGGAGTTACGGGCAAGAAGCTATATCCCTCTTTTTTCTTCGATTTTTTTGAAATATAATCTTTTATATGGTTAGTAATAACCAAATAGGTATATATTTCTTGTGATAATTATCATTCTTATAAAAAATTATGAGTAACTAATCACATTTAGGGATGTTGGAATATTATTCCGTTCAAAAAATTTGTAGAAAAAAGAGGGAAAGGGTTAGGTATGTTGAATATGTACAGAGAAGTTTCCCGGGACCGGGATAAGATTATGCAAATTATTTCGATTATAACAGGAGGTGCCATAGGACTTGAGCAACAATGACATCATTGTTAGTTTGGACATCGGTACATCCAAAGTTCGGGCAATAATTGGGGAAGTTACCAATGGAACCTTTAATATTATTGGCGTTGGATCTGCTGATTCGGAAGGAATACGTAAAGGCGCGATTGTAGATATCGACCAAACTGTGCAATCGATCAAAAGTGCTATAGATCATGCAGAGCAAATGGTGGGTATTCAAATATCAGAAGTTTATGTAGGCATTTCCGGTAATCATATTGGCCTGCAATCCAGCCACGGTGTCGTGGCCGTTCAGAATGAGGATCGTGAAATCGGTGAGGATGATATCGATCGCGTTATTAAAGCTGCGGAAGTCATCGCTATGCCTCCGGAGCGAGAAGTGATTGATGTTGTTCCTAAACAATTTATCGTCGATGGTCTCGAAGGTATTCAGGACCCGCGCGGGATGATTGGTGTTCGTCTAGAAGTGGACGCAACCATCATTACGGGTGCTAAGACGCCAATACATAATCTACTACGATGTGTTGAGAAATCAGGGCTGAAAGTGAAGGATCTTGTGCTGATGTCTCTTGGTGCTGGTGGATTGGCGCTGTCCAAAGACGAGAAATCGATGGGATCTGTTCTGGTTGATATCGGGGCCGGGTCGACAACGATAGCCATATACGAAGAAAGTTCCCTTTGTGCAACCTCTACGATTCCGATCGGCGGAGAATTTGTAACTAATGACATTGCATACGGATTACGTACACTTACTGATCAAGCGGAGAAAGTAAAGCTAAAGTATGGTTGCGCATGGATTGACGATGCAGCCTCTGACGTTGTCTTCAAGGTGCTGCGCATTGGCAGTAATGTAGAGAAGGAATTTAACCAAGAGGATTTAGCGGCAATTATCGAACCACGGGTGCAAGAAATCTTCCATCTGATTAAACAGGAAGTGAAACGGCTTGGTTACAGTGAACTACCTGGAGGTTATATATTAACGGGTGGAACTGTTTCGATGCCTGGCGTATTAAAGGCGGCTCAGACTGAACTGGCTGCATCTGTACGCATCGCTGTACCGGATTATATCGGTGTACGGGACCCTGGGTTTACCGGAGGTGTTGGTATCCTGCATAATGTTGTCCGTAGCTTCCGTGGAAGAAGCAGTGGTGGAAGCAGCAACAAAAAGACGGTCAACCGGAGTAAGCAGAACGCCACTCCAAATCAGGAAACGGTTCAGAAGACCGGGTTTGTCGAGCGTCTAAAGAACATGTTCAGCGAGTTTATATAAGTGTAAGTCCAGATATACTTGGACCGGCCATCCAAGCACATTGAGGGGGAGATGGAACAATATGTTAGAATTTGATTTTGAAATGGAGAGCTTGGCGCAAATAAAAGTCATCGGCGTGGGCGGCGGAGGTAGTAATGCTGTCAACCGGATGATTGAAAATGGCGTTCAGGGTGTAGAATTTATTACGGTTAATACAGACGCCCAAGCGTTGCATATGGCCAAATCGGAGCACAAGCTGCAAATCGGGGACAAGCTGACCCGCGGGTTGGGTGCAGGAGCTAATCCTGAAGTCGGTAAGAAGGCAGCGGAAGAATCCCGTGATTTGATCTCTAATACCCTTAAGGGCGCAGATATGGTGTTTGTTACTGCAGGGATGGGTGGCGGTACAGGAACAGGTGCAGCACCAGTTATAGCTGAGATTGCTAGAGAGTGTGGAGCCTTGACTGTGGGTGTAGTTACTCGTCCGTTCACTTTTGAAGGAAGAAAACGTTATAACCAGGCAATGCTTGGAATCGAAGCTTTGAAAGAAAAAGTCGACACGCTAATCGTCATTCCAAATGACCGTTTGCTTGAGATCGTTGATAAGAAAACACCGATGTTGGAAGCTTTCCGTGAAGCAGATAATGTTCTCCGGCAGGCTGTTCAAGGTATCTCTGACCTAATTAAGGTTCCTGGTCTGATTAACCTTGACTTTGCGGATGTAAAGACGATCATGACAGAGCGCGGTTCAGCGCTTATGGGTATTGGTATTGCAAATGGTGAGAACCGTGCGTCTGAAGCAGCACGTAAAGCCATCATGAGCCCACTCTTGGAAACGTCTATTGAAGGCGCCCGCGGCGTAATCATGAACATTACGGGAGGATCCAACCTCTCTCTATATGAAGTTAATGAAGCGGCTGAGATCGTTACATCCGCCTCTGATCCTGAAGTGAATATGATCTTTGGTGCGATTATTGATGAAGGCCTGAAGGATGATATCAAAGTAACAGTAATTGCTACTGGCTTTGAACATAAACCATCGCCTGAAACTCCAGGACGTCGTCCGGTCTCGACGAATAACGAGCCTGCGGCAGCACCGGATAAGAGTTCAGCTAATTTACGTCCTTTCGGCAATCAGAGTTCTTCTGACCAGCTCGATATTCCGACGTTCCTGCGTAATCGTACTCGGGGCAACAATGACTAATTAAATAGAATCAAGATTATACGAGAACACCGTATCGCTTAGCTGATTAGCTATAGCGGTACGGTGTTTTTTTGCTTAAATGCAATAAGGATCAAGCAAGACTATGAACGGCACTGTGTAGCTCCAAGGGGGTGATGGTTGACTAAGTAGTTACAGTAGGTGGTAACTGGTAGTCGGAGAGCGGTAAGCGGCAACCACTAACCATCGGATAATCCTGCAAAAATACAGTGTTTAATAATAAGCAGATGGTTAAAGCGTTGATTCCTGCGAATCTGCAGTAATTCCTGCGCCAAATAAAGATTTCTAGCCAAAAGTGAGGATATCCTGTATATTTGCAGTTTTTGGACTTCATGAAGCGGAGTTTTGCACAAAAAGTTGTATATTTGCAGGATTCCTCTATTCCATTGAATGATCCAGCGAATGATGGAGCGAATGACGCAGTGAATAAAAGATATAAGAAATTCCATAAAGAAGGAATAAATCCTCACGCGCTATAACTCGACAAAAAAACCGCAAGAATGCCCCCCAAGTTTAGACAGACTTTGAATGCGAGACTTTCTATACTAATCATATCGTCCAAAAAACAGAGCCTGATCCAATTTGGCTAGAGGATAGATTCCGCCATTAAGCAGGTGAATGCACTGGTTGTTTATATTGACTTGATATTCGCCGCCAATCTAGTGATCGACGGAATTCTTTTGTGGCTGACAGGCTGGATGGTTAAGCTGAGAATCTCATGGTGGCGTTTAATCCTCTCAGCTCTCGTTGGCGCACTGTATGTAGTGATGATGTTTGTACCGGAGCTGTCTTTCATGTATACCTTCCTTATCAAGTTTGGATTGTCGGTGGTTATGTTATGGATTGCCTTTGGTTTTGGGAGTCTGCAAAGCTACCTTCGCACTATGGGAGCTTTCTATATTATCAATTTTGCAGCCGCAGGTGGAATTGTTGGTATTCACTATTTGCTGCAGAGCTCCAGCGACATTTGGAATGGTATTATGTTCACTGCTTCAGGAGGGCATGCCTACGGCTTAAAGATCGGCTTTTGGTTTGTCATTGCAGTATTCCCCCTGGTGTTAATCTGCTTCAAGGCAGTGCATTCTTCACGAATCAGAAGGGAGCAGCTTGAAACCTATATCGGTGAGGTGGTTGTTGAAATTGATGGTGTAAGTGTTTCCTGTCCTGGCCTGCTAGACACAGGTAATCGTCTCTGTGATCCTTTGACCCGCATACCGGTGATGGTGATGGAATCGACGCTCTGGGAGGGGCATCTGCCTGCTGCATGGAAAGGGAGACTCACTCAGGATGGTGCGGACAGACTTTTGCTAGAAACGGACGGGCAGTCGTTTGCTTGGCAGGATAGGATGCGACTAGTACCTTACAGGGGGATTAACCGAGGGGCATCATTTATGCTCGCACTGAAGCCAGACCTTGTGACGATAAAGCTCGGTGAAGATATCTTTTATAGTAAAAGAGTCTTAATTGGGCTGGATGGCGGGACGCTCTCAGGAGATGGAGCCTATCGGGCGGTCATACATCCGGATTTAACTCAAAAAGAGAGCGCCACTGATGCAGCACTACCTTCCTAATCTTTAAAGCTAGCTGAACCAAACTTCTGATGGCTGAAAGCGGGAATTAAAAGCTTCATACGCTAACCGTGTACTTCTTGGAGGAGGAACAATAATGGTCAAATGGAAAATTGCTCTGCAGCTGCAATATTACCGCATGCTGTTTCTACTGGGGCTGAAGAGTCAGGAAATCTATTATATCGGCGGGAGCGAGGCTCTACCTCCACCGCTGACACGGGAAGAAGAAGAGTATCTGCTTCAGCGGCTATCTAGCGGCGATGCTGCTGTTCGTGCGATGCTGATTGAGCGTAACCTGCGCCTCGTAGTGTATATCGCTCGTAAATTTGAGAATACCGGAATCAATATTGAAGACCTGGTTTCGATAGGGGCTATCGGATTAATTAAGGCGGTTAACACTTTTGATCCCGAGAAAAAAATAAAACTAGCAACATATGCATCACGTTGCATAGAGAATGAAATTTTGATGTATTTGCGGCGTAATAGCAAGACACGGAGTGAGGTTTCTTTTGATGAGCCTCTTAATATCGATTGGGATGGTAATGAGTTGCTGCTCTCAGATGTTTTAGGGACGGAAAATGATACCATCTATCGGAACATTGAAGAACAGGTCGATCGTAAGCTGCTGCAAAAGGCGCTGGAAAAGCTGAGCGAACGGGAAAGACTCATTATGGAGCTGCGTTTCGGACTGCGTGGGGGCGAAGAAAAGACGCAAAAAGATGTGGCGGATCTGCTCGGAATTTCCCAATCCTACATTTCTCGTCTGGAGAAACGAATTATTAAGCGGCTGCGTAAGGAGTTTAACAAGATGGTGTAAGGTGAAATTAGCAAGGAATAAAATGGCCAACCCGGGAGATAATGTACAGTAATGTTTCTCCTTGGGAGGTAAATCATCATGACCCGAAATAAAGTCGAGATTTGCGGTGTGGATACTGCTAAGCTGCCTGTTCTAACGAATGTGGAAATGCGGCAACTGTTCACTTCGCTGCAGCAGCAGGGCGAGCGATCCGCCAGAGAGAAATTGGTAAATGGTAATCTTAGGCTCGTTCTAAGTGTTATCCAGAGGTTCAATAATAGGGGAGAATTTGTTGACGATTTGTTCCAGGTGGGCTGCATCGGTCTGATGAAAGCCATCGATAATTTCGATTTATCACAAAACGTTAAGTTCTCCACATATGCGGTTCCGATGATTATTGGTGAGATCCGCCGTTACTTGCGTGATAACAATCCGATTCGAGTATCGCGTTCACTCAGAGACATTGCTTATAAGGCGCTGCAGGTACGCGATAGTCTGACCAATCAGAATTCGCGGGAACCGACGATATTCGAAATCTCTGAAGCACTTGGCGTACCGAAGGAAGATGTAGTCTTTGCCCTTGATGCTATTCAGGATCCAGTGTCCTTATTCGAACCGATCTATCATGACGGTGGCGATCCTATTTATGTAATGGACCAGATTAGCGATGATAAGAATAAGGATGTGTCGTGGATCGAAGAAATCGCCTTACGTGAAGCGATGCGTAAGTTAGGTCAAAGGGAGAAACGAATTTTATCCATGCGGTTTTTCGAAGGGAAAACACAGATGGAGGTCGCAGATGAGATTGGTATCTCACAGGCACAGGTCTCACGTCTAGAGAAATCTGCGATTCAGCAAATGCAAAAGCATGTGAAGTCTTAAATCGTCTGAAATGAGGAGATATCCAGAATCCGTGATAAGGATTTTGGGTGATCTCCTCTTTTTACTGTTTCAGGAATTATATTGAGCCCCCGCAAAGTACCTTGGTAAGCATCTAAGCATAGCCTCACTTTGTGGGGATATTTCATGCATGTGGCCAAGCTTTCATAACATATATTGGACTATAGGTCTGATTGTACAGGGGTGGTGAGATGAACGAGGATTATTTAGGATCAGCCAAAAAAATGAAAATCTCTGATTTTCAGACTAAGGACGTTATTAACATTGTGGACGGCAAGCGGCTGGGCCAAATCAGTGACTTAGAGCTTGATTTACGCCGAGGTGTCATTGATGCAATCGTAATTCCCGGATACACTCGGTTTATGGGGTTGTTCGGAGGCGGAACCGATCTGATTATTCCATGGCGAAATATTGTCAAAATCGGGTCTGATGTAGTGCTTGTGAAGATTGAAGAATCAAGAATGCCTCAAGGGCAGGACGAACGAGAAACGATGTATTTGGAACGAGGGGACCGAGGCGAACGGCGCACTTATTAATTAGGTGCGTTTTTTGTTTTTTATAAAATGATTCGAAATGGCGTGGCTTAAAAGTTAGTAAATTTGATGTTCTAGCTTAAGCGGCATTTTGTAGGGGTATTTACATGTGGTACACTAAGGCGGAGGTGAGGATATGGAACCGTTTGTGCAGGGGAAGGAAACACTTATGCTGCTCCATCTGGAGCCTTGGCGTGTGAAGCATAAAGAAATTACAGCAGGTTTTACGGGTAGACAGGGAGGGGCTAGCAAAAAGCCTTATGACAGCCTGAATTGTGCATTTCATGTTGGGGATGCTCCGGAAGATGTCTTAACGAATCGTAGGGCGCTTGCGGAAGCTCTTGATTTCAAGCCGGAAGCTTGGACCTGTGGAGAACAAACCCATGGAGCAGAAATAGCAGTGGTAAGGGAAGCCGATCGTGGGCGGGGTCAAAAGGATAGAACCTCGGCATTTCAGGCAACCGATGGTTTGCTTACAGATGTACCGGGAGTTTTGCTGACTTCTTTTTATGCGGATTGTGTACCCCTTTATTTTTATGATCCTGTGCACCAAGTCGTCGGTCTTGCCCATGCTGGCTGGAAGGGAACTGTGGCCCAGATTGCAGCCGCTATGGTGAGTAAAATGGAGATCATTTACGGAAGCCATGCGCAGGACATTATTGCAGCGATCGGACCATCCATTGGTGACTGCTGTTATGAGGTGGACGATTATGTGATGGAGCATGTTCATCGACTGGAAGGTGATCTGAGTAAGCCAACAGAAACAGCCAATACTGTGGAGCTGTACAGAACATCTGACACAGATGAGAACAAATACATGCTAAACTTGAAAGAAATGAATCGACGCATTATGATTAAAGCAGGAATATTGCCGACTCATATCGAATGTACATCTTGGTGTACAAGCTGTAATCAAGATTTGTTCTTTTCTTATCGTAAAGAAGATGGGGTTACAGGCAGAATGACGAGCTGGATCGGAATAAAGGAGAGTTGAAAGTTGGCTTTAACACTGCAGGAGAGAATTGCTGAGGTAGAGGGACGTGTAGCACGTGCCTGCGCGGCAAGCGGCCGGGATCGAAATGACGTCAAGGTAATTGCAGTGACGAAATATGTTTCTCTGGAAATGGTATCCTCCGTATTGGAGGCAGGCCTGGAGCATATTGCCGAGAGTCGCTGGCAGGATGCTGAGCACAAATGGAAGGTTTTAGGGGACCAAGGGACATGGCATTTTATCGGGCATTTGCAGACCAATAAGGTTAAAGACGTTATTGGCAAGTTTCAATATATACACTCTTTGGACCGGATATCTCTGGCGCAAGAATTACACAAAAAGGCGATTGCCGCAGATCAAGAAGTGAATGTCTTTCTTCAAGTAAACATCTCTGGAGAAGATACGAAATTTGGTCTGTCGCCTGAGGCGGTACCTGGATTTTTGCGTGAAATTGCTAGTCTAGACCGTGTAAAAGTAATTGGACTAATGACGATGGCACCTTTAGAAGGTGATCCGGAGCTTACCCGCCCTGTATTTCGCGGACTTCGTGAGCTGCGCGATGAGCTCAATCAACTTGCTTTGACACCTGAACCGATTACGGAGCTATCAATGGGAATGTCGAATGATTTTGAAGTGGCGATACAGGAAGGAGCCACCTGGGTACGCCTAGGTACGGTGTTAGTAGGCCATTAGGAGGGATCGTGATGAGCGTTATGAACCGATTTATGAGTTTTTTGGGCTTGCAGGAGGAAGAAGAAGTTGTGGAGCGGGAGCAAATCCACGAAGAGGATGAGTATGAGCCAGCCCCTGTCGAAACCCGCAAAAATCAAAGGGGCAACGTTGTCAGTATCCATTCGCAGAAGAATGTAAAAGTTGTACTTTATGAGCCACGTTCGTACGATGAGGCTCAGGAAATTGCGGACCATCTCCGTTCTCACCGGACGGTAGTGATCAATCTTCAGCGTGTCCGTAATGATCAGGCAATGAGAATTATTGATTTTTTAAGTGGAACTGTTTATGCCCTTGGGGGAGGAATCTCTAAAATTGGGGGCAATATATTTATGTGCACGCCAGATACCGTTGAAATTCAAGGTGCCATTACGGAAATCCTAGGTGACGATCCAGACTATAACAGAATGAGGTGAATGAGCTTTGCCCCAAATTGATTACATTATTGATATGCTGTTTAATATTTATTTTTACATGATTATTTTCTACGTACTGATGTCTTGGTTACCAAACGTTCGTGAGAACTTTATCGGAGAACTGCTGAGCAAGCTTGTTGAGCCGTATTTGACACCATTTCGTCGGTTTATTCCGCCACTCTTTGGTACGCTTGATATTTCCCCGATCATTGCACTATTCGTCTTGGAATTTGCGGCAGGTGGACTCAAATCCATTTTGCACTTAATTTTTTAGGCAGAAGTGATGAAGACAGAAGTTTACGGGCATTTTCATCCCGATGAAAGACAATTTGTGGACAAGGCTTGGGAGTGGGTTACCCATGCGGGAGAATATCATGAGACGAAACTGACCGAATTTCTAGATCCGCGCCAAGGATTTATTCTGCAAAGTCTCGTCAATCGACATCCAGATGTTATCGTTAGATGGGAAGGCGGCCACCCTGTGGCAGAGCGGAAACGAGCACTCATTGCACCTGATTATCGTGATCTGGATCATGAGGACATGGAGCTGAGCGTTCTTGCGATAACCTCTGGTGAGCAAAAGTTTCTGGCGCTAGAACATGGGGACTACATGGGCTCTATTCTGGGTCTTGGAGTAAAACGTGGAAAAATCGGTGATATTCATGTTCTGGACGATGGTTGTCATGTGGTAGTAGCTGCAGATATTGCAGATTATTTAGACATGAATTTAACTGGAGTACACCGAATACAGGTGAGCACGGAGGTATTGCCACTTTCTGCCTTGCGTAATAGTGAGGTGAAGCTGGAAATGATGGATTTGACTGTAGCGTCCCTACGATTGGATGGCATAGCCGCAGATGTAACACGGCTTAGCCGAAGCAAAATTCTTGCTCCCATCAAGGCTGGGCGCGTTCGGGTAAATTGGAAAGTGGAAGAAGACCCTTCCTGCGGACTTAAAGATGGTGACATGGTATCTATTCAAGGATTTGGTCGATTCAAGGTTCTAGAGGTTGGTAGTTTGACGAAAAAGGGCCGATACCGTGTTCAGGTTGGTAAATTTGTGTGAATCCCTTGCAGGAATCCGGCTTTACTTGTCGAAATTGATTATTTCGAGGGAATCAAACATTTTTAAAGCAGGACGCCGATATTTTATAAAAGAGGCGAACCATGAATGGCAGTTGGAACGTCGATACATCCTCTGCCTTTACTTGAAGTACAGTCTTTCTTCTTTGTCTGCTGCGCAGGTATGGTTCAGAGACTTAGAAGGTCCGAAATTTCTAGGAGGTGCACAGCATGCCATTAACACCGCTCGATATACATAACAAGGAGTTCTCTCGGAGACTTCGCGGTTATGATGAGGACGAGGTCAACGAATTTCTGGATCAAGTAATTAAGGATTACGAAAGTGTCATCCGTGAGAACAAAGAGCTGCAGAATCAGCTTTTGTCCATTCAAGAGCGTTTAGATCATTTTGTGAATATTGAAGAGAGTTTATCGAAAACGATCTTAGTCGCTCAGGAAGCGGCGGATGATGTGAAGAACAACTCCAAGAAGGAATCGCAGCTCATTATCAAGGAAGCGGAAAAGAACGCGGATCGGATTATTAACGAAGCGTTATCCAAATCCCGTAAGGTTGCTATTGAGACTGAAGAATTGCGTAAGCAAGCTTCGATCTATCGCACTCGTTTCCGCACATTGGTGGAAGCACAGCTCGAGCTGTTGTCACAGGATGACTGGAATGCCTTGGAGAGTCGTGAGGCAAGCGAGAACGTAACCTTTAAGGATGATGTTCTACATCGTATCTAATGCATTATGATGAATGAATGCTGATTGAATTTATAGGGGGAATTTCCTCTAATTTATAATTTCATGCTATAATCGGCTAAATAGAGGGAGTTATTCCCTCTATTTTTATTTTCAGCTAAAATCGATCATAATAAAGTAATCCGCCTGCACAGGTATACTCCTAATTGCGGATTTGGCTAGCGGTTGTTGACATTTAGACTTAAAAAGTCTATAAATAGAACATATCTGTATAAAGTTTATATGTATTCGATGACGGGACAAGTACGACAAGGTAACGTTCTCCAGAGAGTCGGCGATTGCTGAGAGCCGATTGTTCGAACCCTGCCGGAAGATCTTCCCCTAGAAGTTAAGCTGAAGCGTTGATCGTGCGTAAGCTTAGCCGTCCGCCGGACGTTACACCGGACCTGTGCATGAGATTTACGCGCAGGACTGAGATTGTGCTGAATACACTCCCCTTAAGGGTGTGCTCATGCGCAGAATTAGGGTGGTATCGCGAGCGTCGTCTCGCCCCTTTGGGGGTGGGATGACGCTTATTTTGTTGTTCCGGGGTGGCCATCCCCTAAATCCCCCTTTCTAAGGGGGACCCCAAGGGCTGCCGCCCTCTGGACACCCGCAATGTAAAGCCTCGTGCAAACGGGTACGGTGGTGGAAGCGAACAGACTCATGTGGCTGAAGGAGCGGCCCTTCTTAGGCTCCCCTGGTGGGTTCGCCTGCGGGGCCTTCACTGCTAGAGCAGACCGGCGTTTCACTCGCCGCTCCCAGTGGCACCCCGAGCCAGTGCTGCCCTCACGGGATCGCGGCTCGGGTACCGAAGGCAAGAGCTGAACCAGACTGCCCAAGGATCGAAAAGAGCTTTACAGACTAAACCATGAAAGGATTGACCATCACATGCAAAAAGTAGATGTCAAAGAAAAAGCGCGGGCAAGAGATGTCCGCATACTGAAGAAATGGAGCGACGAAAATACGTTCCGTAAATCCATGGAGAATCGTGAAGGACGTCCGAACTATGTATTTTACGAAGGTCCTCCAACAGCGAACGGTGCACCGCATATCGGGCACGTGCTGGGCCGTGTAATCAAGGATTTCATCGGTCGTTACCAAACGATGAAAGGTTACCGCGTGGTACGTAAAGCGGGCTGGGATACACACGGTTTGCCAGTAGAACTAGGCGTACAAAAGAAGCTTGGCATCTCCGGCAAACAAGAGATCGAGGAATATGGCGTAGAAAAATTCATTCAGGAATGTAAAGACAGCGTCTTCGGTTATGAGAAGCAATGGCGCGAGTTTACAGAGGGTATCGGATACTGGACGGATCTAGATAATCCTTACGTAACTTTGAATAACACATACATCGAGAGCGTGTGGAACATCTTGGCTACTGTGCATGACAAAGGGTTGCTCTACCGCGGACACCGCGTTAGTCCTTACTGCCCAAGCTGTCAGACTACCCTAAGCTCCCATGAAGTAGCCCAAGGCTACAAGACTGTCAAGGATCTCAGTGCGACTGCAAAGTTCAAACTGGATGACAGTGGAGACTACGTACTAGCTTGGACGACTACACCTTGGACGCTGCCAGCACATATGGCGTTAGCCATGAACCCTGACATGGATTATGTACGTGTACAACAAGAAGACGGTATCTACATTGTTGCCAAAAATTTGGTGGAGGAAGTAATGAAAGGCGAGCACACAGTCCTTTCTACACATAAAGGTTCCGAGTTTATCGGCAAAACCTACGCTCCTCCATTCGGATACATCAAGGCAGAGAAAAGCAATGTCATCGTAGGTGCTTCCTTCGTTACAGATTCCAGTGGTACAGGGATCGTACACATGGCACCAGCGCATGGTGAAGATGACTATAAGACTTGCCGCGAGAACGGCATCAGCTTCGTGAACGTGGTTGATAATTCCGGTAAGTATACGGATGTAGTATCTGATTTTGCTGGACGCTTCGTGAAAGATTGCGATTTGGATATCGTTAAAGCTTTGTCTGAAAAAGGACTGCTTTACGGTAAAGAAAAATACGAGCACAGCTATCCGTTTTGCTGGCGTTGTGATACACCACTCTTGTACTACGCAACAGACAGCTGGTTCATCAACACTACAGCGATCAAAGATCAGCTGATTGCTAACAACAACAGTGTAGATTGGTATCCTGATCATGTACGTGAAGGCCGTTTCGGGAAGTTCCTGGATGAACTGGTGGACTGGAATATCAGCCGTAATCGTTACTGGGGCACACCGCTTAATGTTTGGGTATGTCAAGAAACGGGCAAAGAGTTCGCTCCACACAGCATTGAAGAACTGAGAGCGATGGCGATTGGCGATGTACCTGAGGATATCGAGCTGCATAAGCCTTTTGTAGATAAGATCAAGCTACGCAGCCCTTTCAGCGAAGGCGCAGAGATGGTTCGCACACCAGAAGTTATCGATGTTTGGTTCGATAGTGGTTCGATGCCATTTGCGCAAAGTCATTATCCTTTTGAGAACGAGGATAAGCTGAATGATCAATATCCAGCGGATATGATCTGTGAAGGGATCGACCAGACACGTGGATGGTTCTACAGCTTACTAGCTGTATCTACCTTGTTTAAAGGTAAAGCTCCATATAAAGCTGTTATTGCTCACGGTCATATCCTTGATGAGAATGGTCAGAAAATGTCAAAATCAAAAGGCAATGTTATTGATCCTTGGGATATCATGAACGATTACGGCACGGATGCTTTCCGTTGGGCGATTCTATCCGATAGTGCACCGTGGAATAACAAACGTTTCTCTCGTGGTCTTGTAGGGGAAACCAAATCGAAAGTTGTAGATACACTGGTGAATACGCATGCGTTCTTGACGCTTTATGCTGGCATCGATGGTTATGATCCTGCTGATCATCCTTTTAAAGTATCGGAACATAAGCTGGACCGCTGGATTTTGTCCCGTCTGAACAGCTTGATTCTTTTGGTAGACAAAGGACTTGCAGTAAATGACTTCGTGAATACATCCAAAGGCATTGAGAACTTTATAGATGAGCTGAGCAACTGGTATATCCGTCGTTCCCGTGACCGTTTCTGGGGTAGTGGTCTAGGTGAAGATAAGCTGGATGCTTACCGTACACTGACCCATGTGCTTTTGAAGACAGCGTCTTTGATGGCTCCATTTACACCGATGTTGTCTGAAGATATCTTCACGAACCTTGGCGGCGGAGAAAGTGTGCATTTAGCAGATTATCCGGTTGCTGATGAGAGCTTGATCGATAAAGAGCTGGAAGAGGATATGGAAAGTGCGAGACAAATCGTTGAGCTGGCGCGTAACGTGCGTAACGAAACAGGCATTAAGAATCGTCAACCGCTGTCTGAGCTGATCGTTTCGATGAACCGTGACTTCCATTTGGCTGAGTATGAAGAGATCATCAAAGACGAGATCAACATCAAGAACATCGTGCTAGAGACTAGCGACAGTGGATTTGTAGACTTCACACTCAAGCTGAATCTTAAAGTTGCCGGTAAAAAATACGGTAAAAACGTCGGCTTCTTGCAAGGCTTCCTAAAAGCTTTGGACAGTGACTCTACCCGCAAAGCAGTGCAAGATGGCTCAATCGCGATTGCGACGCCAGAGGGAGAAGAACTGGTGATCACTTCTGAAGAGCTACTCGTTGAAAAAGAAGCTAAAGCAGGTTTCGCCGCAGCTTCCGGATATGGAATTACGGTTGCGCTCAATACCGAAATCACACCTGAGCTTGAACAAGAAGGCTGGGTTCGTGAGATCATTCGTGCGGTTCAAGATTACCGTAAACGTTTGGATCTGCCGATCGAGAAACGGATCGCACTCACGCTGAGTGTAGACGATGAGCTTAAAGCAGCAGTTACAGCCTTTGAGAATGTATTGCGAGACAATGTACTTGTGACTACGGTTGATTTTGGCGGAGAGCACGCTTTTGAAACGGTAGATGTCGGTGGTAAATCCATCGGTATCCATATTGAAGTGTAAATCTGCATTACCTGTCCCAAAACAGCATATACTAGCGGCACAAGTGTAAACAGAGAACTTCTGTTTATGCGGGAAATATAGTCTTTATATTTCGCCCGCGAAAATAACGAGCCTCGTGCTCAAGGAGATGTATTCTCTTTGACCGGGCTCGTTTACTTTGTGGCGAATATAGACGTATGAGAGGAGCTGTGGCTGTGGAGGATCAGAAGAACAGAATCTCCGTCAAGACATCCGGCAACAAGAACAGCCCAGATAAGGGAGCGGAGAAAAAGGTTATTCCTGAGGAAAACCCTGAGCGTTTAACAGCAGATCATCGCAATCCAGAAGACATTCCACTGGAAGAAAAAATGAATACAATGTATCGATTAACCTTTGAATGGGCCCATATCTTAGAGAAATCACGAATTTATCAGTATACGGAGCTGTTATATTCACCTTGGACTCTAATTTGGAAAAATATTTTATATGGAGCGGCTCGTGGAGTAGGGATTGCGCTAGGCTTTACTTTTTTTGCGGCAACGATCATCTATGTTCTTCAGGTACTTGGAGCATTGAATCTACCGATCATCGGAGATTATATTGCGGATATTGTACGAATTGTTCAACGTCAGCTGGAATTCAAATAGCTTGTTAAGGCGAAGCCGTCTTTATTTGGTTTGTTGAAGGGATTAGGGTTCGGTCAATCTTCTTTGGTGGATTTATCCAGCCTTGGGCTTCTATGTTTCTCCCCAGTCCGTACCTTTCCTTTTTTAATCTTTGGAGAGGGCTGCGCTGCTTTTTTTCCTCGTGTATGATGCGTAAGCCTCTCATTAATAATAAATATCGTCGGTCATCTTCATGACTGAGTTGCTGCACATTTTTAAAATAGTCGTGATTCACTTACGTTACACTCCTTGTATGTCGATTTCAGCATGCGTTAGATCAGTTTATCAGCTGAATCTGAACATTTTCTTAACAAAATGACATAGCGCAGAAAAAATAAAAAAACAGCGGGCCATTCCCAATGAAACTGGAACCGCACGCTGTTCATTTTTCTTGCGGGGGACAATGCTTTTACTCCTCGCCTTCGAGCGGATCAAGCATGTAACTTCCCTCGCCACTATCCTTATAACGCTCGTAGCTACGACCCGGTACTACAACTACATTGTTGCCTGTAATATCGGTGGCGATAAAGTTCTCCCAAGGCTCTACGCAGCCTTCAAGCTCATCGGCTTCAATCTCCATATCATTATAGGAGTCAATGTTGCTGCCCTCCGCCATGGCGGGGGAATCGGAGTTGCCATAGCTTTCTACAATCTGCCAGGCATCCTCACCGTCAAAGCCGTTTTGATCCTCTCGTTCATCGAGACTCGTACGCCCAAATGGAGGAGACAAAAATTCTTCTTCAATGGGCCGAGTAAAAGGTGCATTTTGACGTGGGGCATGCTCTTTACAATAAAGCGTGGAGGGAATAGCGGATAGACGCTCAAAAGGGATCGGTTTACCGCTAGCCTTACATATCCCATAGGTGCCTTCATCCATAGCGTTGAGAGCAGCTTCAATATCATCCAGCTCATGCTCGTCCCGCTCTAGCAGTGAAATATCCATGGAGCGATTATACAAATCGGTGGCTGCATCGCCTGGATGGTTGTCATTCTCGGAAAGTTCTCCGGTGCCATCCCGCATGGATTCCTGTAAGCCGTAATTTTCATTATTCTGAAGCCTGTGCTGAATAGTATCACGGTCTTTTTCTAATCGGGCGCGTAGCTCTGAGAGCTGCTGTACTGTCAGGTGCGTCATGATGAGTAAGCTCCTTTCTGTACTTTTTTAAGAATCCTTCCGACAAACCGATTTGCACCGGATGGTTCTTTGTTAGGTTGACCTGAGAGGCGTTATTTTAGCGATGGAAAATAGTCCCCAAGATTAAGCGCCCGAGAGGTGTCACGCAATAGACGATCTTCTAAGGGCTGTGCTACAATATACAAGTCTTATAACAGTATTCGTACCGCATTTGGCGGGAAAAATAAGAACGGAGTGACAACTTCTGTGGTGTACTATTTGATTGCTCTTATTGTATTTTTGGTGGATCAGGGAACGAAGTATCTCATTGCCACACGTCTGGAGCTTGGGGAACAGATTCCGGTGATCGGGAATTTCTTCCTAATTACCTCACATCGTAATCGCGGGGCTGCTTTTGGGATTCTACAAGGTCAGCAATGGTTCTTCTTTTTAGTTACGGTTGTAGTGGTTGCAGGTATCGTTTGGTACTTGAACAAAACTAGACATTCGCGGAAAATGCTATCGGTTGCCCTTGGACTTGTTCTGGGTGGAGCGATAGGTAACTTCCTAGACCGGATGATCAGTGGTGAGGTTGTCGATTTCCTTCTGTTTAATTTTGGAAGCTATAGCTTCCCGATTTTTAACGTTGCGGATTCATGTATCGTCATTGGGGTTGGGTTGATTCTTTTGGACTCCTTCCGCGATCTTAAGAATGGTGAAGAAATCACGGAAATCAAAGAAGTAAAAGAAGCAAAGGAAGTAAAAGAAGGGAATGAATGATTTGAGTAAAGACGTCAATCACCAAGCGGCATCTACGAGCGAAGAAGAGAGGGACGTCACGGAGTGGACCGTTTCAGCAGAGAACGCGCGGGAGCGAATCGATAAATATATAACGGAATCTTGGGAAGAGGATATTTCTCGTTCTCAGGTGCAGCTGTGGATCAGTGGTGGCCATGTTACGGTTAATGGGGCACCGGTTAAAGCTAACTATAAGCTCTCAGAAGGCGATAAAGTTTCCATTGTCGTACCAGAAGCGGAAGTTACAGACTTGATCCCGGAGAATATTCCACTTGAAGTTGTATACGAAGACAGCGATGTCATTGTTATAAATAAGCCGCGTGGTATGGTTGTACATCCGGCTGCCGGGCACCCGTCAGGCACCTTGGTAAATGCACTGATGTATCACTGCAAGGATCTGTCCGGTATTAATGGTGAGATTCGTCCAGGTATTGTACATCGTATTGATAAGGATACCTCTGGTCTTATTATGGTGGCTAAAAATGATGCCAGTCACGCGTCGCTCGCAGCACAGCTTAAAGAGCACAGTGTAACACGCCGCTATATAGCAGTTGTACACGGCAATTTGTCGCATGACAAAGGAACGGTTGACGCTCCGATCGGTAGAGATCCACATGATCGCAAGCTATACACTGTGACGGAAAAGAACAGCAAGAAATCTGTGACCCATTTTACAGTGATGGAACGTTTCGGTGACTGTACACTACTGGAGCTGCAGCTGGAGACTGGCCGCACGCATCAGATCAGAGTGCATATGAAATTCATTGGTCATCCGCTTGTGGGGGATCCGATTTATGGACGCAGTAAAGGAACAGCTATGAATGGACAGGCGTTACATGCGGCGGTGCTTGGATTTATTCATCCTACGACAGGTGAATATAAAGAATTCAGCAGACCTATTCCGGAAGACATGGAAGATGTTCTGTTCACATTGCGCAGCAGATAAGTACAAATGAAGTGATAATTAGTCTATGGTATTGAACTCTGCTTTCCATCATATTTAATAACATAAGGATAAAGAGAAGGTTATGCCTTATTCTTTATCCTTATTTTTTATCACAGAAACGGATCTCTAGAAACATAAGCCATCCAAGGGACGGCGAAGCCGTTTCTTCTAAAATTAGAATAGATAGCCAGGAGATGAGATGAAAGTATGAGTATTGAACAATACCAAGACAGCTTCATTCAGACTAATTTTGCAGACCGTATCGGCGGTGCGAACTACGGCAAGGACACTTCGATTTATAAATTCGAGAAAATCAAACGTGCCAAAGCATCCGCGAAACAGGATTTTCCTGATATTGAATTGATCGATATGGGTGTAGGCGAGCCAGATGAGATGGCTGATGCAGGTATCGTGGCTAAGCTTGCTGAAGAAGCAGCTAAGGAAGAGAACCGTGGTTATGCGGACAATGGAATTGCTGAGTTTAAGACAGCTGCTGCTGATTATTTGCGGGAAGTATTCCGTGTTGAAGGTATTGATCCCGTTACGGAGGTAGTTCACTCTATCGGTTCTAAGCCTGCATTGGCGATGTTGCCTTCTTGCTTCATTAACCCAGGAGATATTACGATCATGACGGTGCCGGGTTATCCAGTGCTGGGTACACACACTAAATACTTGGGTGGACAAGTGTTTACAGTAGAGCTGAAGAAGGAGAATAACTTCCTTCCAGATCTGAACGAAATTCCAGAAGAAGTTGCACATAAAGCCAAGCTTCTTTACTTGAACTATCCAAACAACCCGACGGGCGCTAGTGCGACTCCTGAGTTTTTTGCTGAGGTAGTTGCATGGGCTAAGAAATATGATGTAGTCGTTATCCACGATGCACCATATGCTGCCTTGACCTATGACGGTTTGAAGCCGCTTAGTTTCCTCTCTGTGCCAGGTGCTAAGGATGTTGGCGTGGAGCTGCATTCCTTGTCCAAGTCCTACAATATGACAGGCTGGAGAATCGGCTTTGTTGCTGGGAATCCTTTAGTTGTTAAAGCCTTCAGTGATGTGAAGGATAATAATGATTCCGGTCAATTTATCGCGATTCAAAAAGCTGCGGCTTACGGTCTTGCTCATCCAGAGATTACTGAAGCGATTGCTGCCAAGTATTCTCGTCGTCACAACCTGTTGGTAGATGCACTGAACAGCCTGGGCTTCCATGCTGAGAAACCAAAGGGCTCCTTCTTCCTTTATGTTGCAGCACCTAAGGGTGTCAAAGGTGGTCGCCGTTTCGAATCCGGTGAGGATTTCTCGCAATTCCTGATCCGTGAGAAGCTAATCTCCACCGTGCCTTGGGATGATGCAGGTCCGTTTGTACGTTTCTCTGTTACCTTTATTGCTAAAGGGGAAGAGGAAGAAAGACGTGTCATCTCTGAAATCCAAAGACGCTTAAGCGATGTGGAGTTTGAATTTTAAACATTAGTTAGACATTGAAGCCGCCTAAGGGAAACCTTGGGTGGCTTTTCTTTATGTAGTGGCAAGTCTACTGTGGATTAGACTACTGTAGAATAGAGCTACTGTAAGATAGGGAATTCTTCCCTCTAATTTTGTGTTTTAGCTTCAATCCGCTAGAATATAGGGAATTTCCCCCTCTATTTCAGCATATTTGGTTGTATTCAAGGAAATCCTTCAATTTATAGGGAGGAATTCCGCATAAACTGATCATAATGACTATTGTGGCCTAATTATAGGGAGGTTTTCCGGTTTTCCCTATAATACCGCCTTCCTTTTGTTGTTAATAGAAGCAGGCTTGGAAAGTGTTGTAGTTTAGGCAGATAAAGTTGACATGCAGGGTTTGTTCTGTCATAATTCTCATTAAATGAATAGCGCCTTTAATTCAGTCCTGTGAGGCTGGCAAGGTAACGTGAATCGAGGTTCGCGACTCTTAGAAAGGTATCCGAGTGTATACACCGGACTGTCTTTTTATGCGCGCGGCCATCATCTTCTTCATCTGCGGATTTCACTCCTTGCCTGTTAATAGGCAAGGAGTTTTTTGATTTCCAGGAACTTGAACAGGCGAAACAAGTGGAGGGTGACAAGATTATGGTTACTGAGAAAAATGTAATTATGGACGAAACGGCGATCCGCCGGGCATTATCGCGTATTGCTCATGAGATTTTGGAGAAGAACAAAGGGATTGAAAATTGTCTGTTGGTCGGTATCCGAACACGAGGCGTGTACCTAGCACAGCGCATCGCTGAGCGGATCAAGGAAATTGAAGGCGTCGAGATTCCTTACGGCGAACTCGACATCACACATTATCGGGATGACCGTGAAGTAGGAGGCAGTGAAGCAGTAGTGAAGAGTAACGTCATTATTACTTCCGGCAATGATGGCATCCATGATAAGAAGGTCATTTTGTTCGACGATGTGCTTTACACCGGACGCACCATCCGCGCGGCGATGGACGCTTTGATGGATTGCGGACGCCCACGAATGATTCAACTGGCAGTACTGGCTGACCGTGGACACCGCGAGCTGCCGATCCGACCAGACTACATCGGTAAGAATGTACCTACCTCAAAGCATGAGCAGATTGAAGTGGCGCTGAAGGAATACGACGGCAAAGACGAGGTCTACATTATTTCAAACCGGGAGGAACGATAACATCATGACACTTACCAAGGTAAAGGAACGTAGTCTGCTGGGAATAAAAGAGCTTGACCGGTCGGAAATCACTGGGCTGCTGGACAGAACAGCATACTGGGACAATCAAAGTGAGAAGTTAACTCCCATTTTGAACTCGCATTTTATTTCTAACATGTTCTTTGAGAACAGCACACGCACTCGTTTCTCCTTTGAAATGGCAGAGAAACGACTGGGTGCACAAGTACTGAATTTTACGGCTGCAGCTTCTAGTGTAGAAAAAGGGGAGTCGATCTACGATACAGTACGCACACTGGAATCGATGGGGATCGATGCCGGAGTTGTGCGTTTGAAGCCTGCAGGTGTGCTGCAGCAGTTAGCTGAGAAGGTGTCCATACCGCTTATTAATGCGGGTGACGGCAACAATGAACATCCAACACAAGCGCTGCTTGATCTTTACACCATGACCAAAACGTTTGGAGATTTAAAGGGTCTCACGGTTTCTATTATTGGGGACATCATGCATAGCCGGGTAGCACGCTCCAATCTGTGGGGACTTACAAAGCTAGGGGCTAAAGTGCAATTCTGTGCACCGGAGAATATGAAGGCTCCTGAGCTTATGGAATACGCACCTTATGTAACGATAGAAGAAGCTCTTAAAGCAGATGTAGTCATGATGCTTCGTGTGCAGCTGGAACGTCATTCTTCTGGCATCGTACTTTCCGCGGAAGATTACCGCAGACATTATGGTTTAACGGAAGAACGCGCAGCTAAGCTCGCAAAAGATACAATCATTATGCACCCAGCTCCGGTTAACCGGAATGTCGAGATTGATGATGCAGTTGTAGAGAGCAGTCAATCAAGGATTTTCCCGCAAATGTCTAATGGGGTTCCGGTTCGGATGGCAGTTCTCGAAAGAGCTTTATTATAAAGTTTAAAGAATGATGATGAATAAGGACTAATAAATATACACAAACATGAATTTTTATTATATAATAACGAGAGGGCCCGCAGCCGGGATCTGTGGGTAAAGGTAGAATCATGACAGTGATTATTAGAAACGCCAGCGTATTGAATAAGGAAGGCTTGTTAGAGCGGAAACATATTGTACTTGAAGAAGGTGTTATCTCGGCCTTAATCGCTGGAAATGAAGCTGCTCCAGAAGCTGGAGAGATCATTGATGCTGAAGGCAAGCTGCTCATTCCAGGACTCATTGATATGCATGTGCACTTACGCGAACCGGGATTTGAACACAAGGAAACAGTGGAAACCGGAAGTCGTTCGGCTGCCAAAGGCGGATTTACAACCATCGCTTGTATGCCTAATACCCGTCCAGTAACAGATACCCCGGAAATTGTACAATTTGTCAAAGACAAAGCACGTGAAGCAGGACTTGTTAAAGTACTTCCATATGCAGCCATTACGAAAAATGAGCTCGGACGTGAGCTGACTGATTTTGCAGCGCTTAAAGAAGCTGGAGCTATTGGTTATACCGACGACGGCGTGGGCGTGCAAAGTGCTCAAATGATGAAAGATGCTATGAACATCGCCGCAGCACTGGATATGCCAGTCATTGCTCACTGCGAGGATAATTCACTGGTTGAAGGCTGCTGTGTAGCCGAAGGTGAGTTCGCAAGAAAGCATGGCCTGAAAGGAATTCCAAATGAGTCAGAAGCGATCCATGTTGGACGCGATATTTTGCTGGCTGAAGCGACAGGCGTTCATTACCATGTGTGCCATGTAAGTACTGAACAATCGGTGCGACTGATTCGCCAAGCGAAAGAAATCGGCATTAAAGTAACTGCTGAAGTGTGCCCGCATCACTTGCTGCTCTCTGAAGAAGATATTCCAGGCCTTGATGCCAATTGGAAAATGAACCCGCCGCTTCGCTCCCGCCGCGATGTTGAAGCATGTATCGAAGGTTTGCTTGACGGCACACTAGATATGATTGTTACGGATCATGCGCCGCATAGTGAGGAAGAGAAGGCTAAAGGCATGCAACTTGCACCTTTTGGTATCGTTGGATTCGAAACAGCTTTCCCACTACTATACACAGCGTTTGTAGCAACAGGGAAATGGGATTTATCCTTACTAGTACAAAGAATGACTGCTGATCCTGCACGGGTATTCAGACTGAACACTGGTGTGATGGATATTGGAGCTCCTGCAGATTTGACACTGATTGATCTGGAGCAAGAGAAAGAAGTAGACCCAGGATCTTTTGCAAGTAAAGGACGGAATACTCCTTTTGGCGGCTGGAAGCTTAAGGGCTGGCCAGTAATGACATGGGTAGACGGCAAAGCCGTATGGACTGAGAAAAA
>Ga0153923_100152_pt1 | contig 31277 bp, 30 predicted proteins | sample TSNJ007MetaG_FD_104682 | JGI IMG/M metagenome (GOLD analysis project Ga0153923, IMG submission 104682) | Attine ant fungus gardens microbial communities from New Jersey, USA - TSNJ007 MetaG | ecosystem: Host-associated > Fungi > Mycelium > Unclassified | place: USA: New Jersey, Brendon T. Byrne...
CACCGAGAAGATTGGATGAAGGTAGAAACTGAGGAGCGGAGCGTAGTGGAAGCTACGTGAGCACCGGAAGTTTCGCCTGAATTCAATATTCGATGTCGAATAATCTTCTTGGAATACTTCGTGATCAAAAGCGGACTTTTTGAACAACCTCTTATAAGGGCTTTGCCAAATAATATATACATCGTGGACAGGGTTAGTCAAATTGTTAAGGGGATTGAGCGATGGATCATCAGCGTAAAGCTAGGCAGGTCGCCAAGCGTAACGTGAGGCAGATATATAATGGTTATGAATTAAACTATCCCAAGCCCAACCTCTAAAAAAAGACCCGTGAATGAGCATAATCATTCACGGGTCTCACTATATAGTTAGTTGCAGATACAGTAGCGGTGGACATCACAGAGTCGATAATACAAACGTCGAATGTTGATATCACATCGAACATAAGTAACCAATGTTTTGCTGAAGCAATTAGAATTGGATCCAGCTATTTCTACGGGATTTATACCGTTCTTTTGGCTGGATTCGCTCAATCCGTGCAAATCAAGGGTATTTTTACCCTTCTTTCACTCCATTTGGGCCAATTCCCAGAAATCTAGGGTATTTTTGCCCCTCTTTCGCCCCATTTGGGCCAACACGCACAAGACAAGGGTACTTCTGCCCTTGTCTCCCCCTAATAAGCCCGCTTCCTAAAACCGCTCATTCTCTGCCTCGAAAGTTCTACCCATCAACCTCGCCTAAACCTATCTGCCATCCAGCAGATTGCCGAGTCCCCCAAGTACGCTGCCTTCTTCTTTGCGTCCGCTGTTACCAGCTGCGGACAGAATGCGGTCAGCCATACGGCTGAATGGCAGTGACTGCACCCACACCTTACCGGGTCCGCGCAGTGTGGCGAAGAACAGGCCCTCTCCGCCGAATAGCGCGGTTTTGACACCTTTTACAAACTCAATATTGTAATCCACGGAAGACGTCATAGCAACAAGACAACCTGTGTCTAGCTTGAGCGTCTCTCCCGGCTGCAGTGTGCGTTCCATAACGTAGCCGCCAGAGTGTACGAATGCAAGACCGTCGCCCTCCAGCTTTTGCATAATAAAGCCTTCTCCACCAAAAAATCCGGTGCCCAGCTTGCGCTGAAATTCAATACCGATCGAGACGCCCTTCGCCGCACAGAGGAATGAATCCTTTTGACAGATCACTTTTCCAGCATATTGCTGAAGATCGAGCGGGATGATTTTCCCTGGATATGGAGCAGCAAAGGTGACACTTTTTCGTCCATAAGAACCGCTGTGTGTGAATACGGTCATGAACAAGCTTTCTCCTGTCAACAGACGCTTGCCCGCACCCATCAGCTTACCCATCAGTCCGCTTCCGCGCGTCCCCCCACTACCATCACCAAAGATCGTCTCCATCGTAATTTCCTGATCCATCATCATGAAGCTTCCAGCTTCGGCAATTACACTCTCTCCGGGGTCAAGCTGCACCTCCACACACTGAATTTCCTCGCCCATAATGACATAATCAATCTCGTGAGCACTCATCCCGCAGTTCCTCCTTATTATTAAAGTCACCATGTGACTCTTCGAATGAAAATTAATACGCGCGTTGTGATTCACGGTTTCGCCAATCATAACTATCCATGTTATTCGCCTATATCCAGCAAAAAAAGTCAACCAACATTCTGGCTGACCTTAATCGTAGTATCCCCGAAAAATGCAGGTTATCCCAGCCGACAAAACGACTACATCCAACAGGATGAATACAGTACCTACTTTGACTCCTACATCCACTTATCAGCAGCGACAAAATACCGTCTTATCCACTCGCGCCGCCACTTCGCAGACTAATCCCCCATAGGTATGATGATTCAGACATATTCATTGCGCTGTTTTTCTTACTAATATCCAAGTTTCAACCATTACCCAATCAAGAGTATCTTTTTCAAGTCTTGATAATATGTTACAATACTTTTTATACTTAAACGTTTATTTAGTAGTCTAATTCTAATGATAAAGGTGAAAAGAATGAAACCACAATCGGAATATGCAATTCTGCTATACTATAAATTTGTAAAAGTGCCTGATGCCGAACAATTCGCTCAGGAGCATTTGGCTTACTGCAAAGAGCTTGACGTAAAGGGACGAATTCTCATCTCAGATGAGGGCATTAACGGGACACTGTCCGGTACGATTGCCCAAACCGAGCAATACATGAAGGATTTGCGCGCAAATCCGCTGTTTAGCGATATCGTCTTCAAGATCGATGAGGCTGATGGTCATGCCTTCAAAAAGATCTTCGTTCGTTATAAAAAGGAACTCGTGACGTTCCGGGTCGAGGATGAACTGGACCCTAACGTGATCACCGGAGAGCATCTGGCGCCTAAAGATTTCTATGAAATGATGCAGCGCGATGATGTGGTAATTCTGGATGGTCGTACCGGCTACGAATTCGATCTTGGTCATTTCCGCGGTTCCATCCGCCCTGAAGTAGACAGCTTCAAAGAATTCCCGGACTGGATTCGCGAGAATATGAGCGAGCTGAAAGATAAACCAATTCTAACCTACTGTACAGGCGGAATCCGCTGCGAGAAATTAAGCGGGTTTATGATGAAGGAAGGCTTCCAGCAGGTGTACCAGCTGGATGGCGGCATTGTGACTTATGGTAAAGACCCTGAGGTACAGGGAGAACTGTTCGATGGAAAATGTTATGTCTTCGATGAGCGGATCTCCGTACAGATTAATCATACCGACGGGGATATCATTGTCGGACGTTGCCATCACTGCGGTCAGCCAGCTGACCAATTCATCAACTGCGCCAACGATGCTTGCCATCTTCAGCATATTTGCTGTGAGGACTGTGAAGCACAGCACAGTGGTCATTGCTCGGACGAATGCGAAGCTATCACGAATGCCGTGGGCTAAATAAAAGGGCAAGCTGGTCGCAAATCTCTCTACACGATTCAAAGACGAGCACAAGAGAGTCTTAAATTAACTAAAAGGTGGCGCACAGGATTTTCACTGTACGCCACCTTTTGTTATGAGTGAAATGTCCAAGCAACGCCGGAGCTCTGCAACCCTTTTAATTACGTCACTTATCCAACAAAAAAAAAGTCAACCAGAAATTCTGGCTGACCTTAAATATAGTATATCCCCGAAATAAGCTGTTTATACAGCCTTATTCACATTACCGTACCATCATGCGGTTTACGCAGCGTAGACTGAATCTTTGGCGCCTTCACTAACTTTGGTTTGCCTAAAGAGGTTGTAAAGGTGATCACATAACCTGCGACAACTACCGCCATCACCGTATACATCGTTTCTCTAACAGGCATATAAAAGAGTGATAATGCCAGAACGACTACGTCCAACATGATGAATACTGTACCTACTTTAATTCCCTTCCATTCACTGATCAGCAGCGACAAAATATCGTCTCCACCACTTGCGCCGCCGCTTCGCAGAATAATTCCCGCGCCTAAACCTGTCAGTACGCCAGACAAAAGGGCTGCTAATGCCAAGTTGCCCTGCAAGTTGATGACCAAACCGGAATAACGTTCCATGAGTCCGTAAAAGATTGTAAAAGCTCCTACAGAAACAAAGGTGTTACACACGAACGCTTTCCCTTTGAACATCCATGCAATCAAGAGTACTGGAACGTCTAGAAGCAGAGTTGAAATTGAAGGTGAAATTCCTAATACATATTTGCCGAGTAGCGATAATCCTACGAATCCGCCCTCAGACAAATGGTTCTGAAAATTGATGTGATAATAAGCAAATGCAAGCAAAAATGTTCCAAACAAAATGACTGTCAACCGGAGCAGTACATTCACTCCGTAATTGTGGTTCCTCATACAGGTCTCCCCTTATCGTATATGGCGGCTAAACGTCCCACCAACCTCTACGACGGGTAAAACCGGAGGTATTGCTCCTTCGCATATATATACTCCTTCCCCTCGCAGAGGCGGTTCGTCGAGTAACAACGGTTCACGCACCTTCTACAGGGAAGCTAAGTATAAGACAGATCATAACGTTTCCAAATCGTCCTTTGGGGAATCGTCCTTCGGGGACACATGGTATCCTGATCCTTTCTGTAATTTAATAAGTTCTGAATACATTATACCACGGAGATCCCCTACTCTAAACACTTCGTTATAAAAATAGGCAGGAATCACTCCACGGTACGCAACAAACGATTGACTGTTTCGCGTCTCACACCGATCAATTGTCCAATTTCTTCCTGTGTCAAAAGCTCTGTTAGCGCTGCGCCATGAGAGTAGTCATTGAACCAACGGGTTAAGAGCTCCATACGTTCTGCGGGTGTTCCAACAGTAAGGTGATCTAGCCGAGTCTGCATAAACCTTACCTTCTCCTGAAGAAGGATAGCGATCTCCATCGCTCGACCTGGCTCATCCCGTACCTGTTGATACCATTCCGCTGAAGGAACTGCCTCCACCTCGCTCTTCATCATCGCAACCGCTGTTCCATGCGCCTCCTTTGGCGAAATGAGTGAATGATGGGGAACCATCTCACCAGGATACAAGATGTTGAACAACACCATGTTCCCATTTTCATGAAGCCTTGTTACCTTGAACAGCCCATTTTTCACCTTATATAAGAATTCGCAGCTGTCCCCTTGACGGAACAAGACTTCCCCCTTGTGCAGTATCATCTCGCTCGCTCCTTTGCCCTCTTGTTATATATATTTTCAATTATACAAAAATAAACCTCAATGAAGGAGATTATTCTCGCAAGGGTTGAGGGGCATACGTGGTCAAAGTTTAGGTAAGAAGAACGCCTTCGGCTTCCTCTTAGGGACGATGATCTTTTCTGCGAAAAATAGAAGAATAGTTTTTAGCGTAAGTATAAAAATTCTTATATTTCAAAAAAACTGCCGAGCACCAGAAGAAGCGTCTGGCACCCAGCAGTTCAAATTATTTATTTTATTACTTTGCCTCAAGAGGTTTCTTCCATAATCCGAGCATTAATCCGGAAATAACAGATCCGATCAGAACGGCCAATAAGAACAACAACGCATGACTCGAAAGCGCGGCTACAAAGATCCCACCATGCGGTGCTGGTACGTTGATATTCCAAAACTGAGTGAGACCACCAGCTACAGCTGAACCTAGGATACAAGAAGTCAGGACACGCAGTGGATCGGCAGCGGCGAATGGAATCGCCCCTTCTGTAATGAACGATAAGCCCAATACATAGTTTGTTAACCCTGATTTACGTTCTGATTCTGTAAATTTGTTCTTGAAGAAGGTAGTAGCCAGCGCTATTGCAAGTGGAGGAACCATACCGCCTGCCATTACAGCCGCCATCATGAATCCGTTAGTATTTCCACTGGTAGTGAATACCCCGATGGCAAAAGTGTAGGCCGCTTTATTGAAAGGACCTCCCATATCAATAGCCATCATTCCACCGAGAACGAGACCCAGAATTACTGCATTAACGGTTCCAAGATCGTTAAGCCAATTAATGAGTCCTACGTTCATCCAGCTAAAGATCGGATCGAACAGGTAATACATCAATCCACCGGTTATCAATAGACCAAATACCGGATATAACAGAATCGGCTTTAATCCGTCGAGCGTTTTTGGCAGACCTGCAAACAGTTTGCGCAGACCGATAACAACATAACCAGCCAAGAAACCTGCAGCCAGACCGCCGAGGAATCCAGCGTTGGAATTCAAGGCCATGTAACCGCCAACCATACCTGGCATCAGGGCTGGACGGTCACCAATACTAATCGCAATAAATCCAGCAAGAACCGGAATTAGGAAATGGAAGGCACCATCACCGCCACCAATCGTCTGCAGCAGTTGGAATAGAGGGTGATTCTCTCCACCGACTTGTTCAATCAGGAAGGAGATCGCCAGCAGAATACCACCGCCGACTACAAACGGCAGCATGTGGGAGATACCGTTCATTAAGTCCTTGTATATTTTACTCCCGATACTGCCGGACTTCTCTTTCGACTCTCCTTCATTACCACTACGACCTTCATTATGGTAAATCGGTGCATCGCCGTTCATTGCTTTGCGAATGAGCTCTTCCGATTTGCGAATACCGTCACTAACCGGTCTTTGCAGTACTGGCTTACCATCAAAACGGGCCATTTCCACTTGTTTATCTGCTGCCACAATTACACCACTTGCACGCCGAATCTCATCGGGTGTTAAGACATTTTTGGCACCTTCTGAACCATTTGTCTCTACTCGGATATTAACTCCCATTTCCAGAGCCTTCTTCTTGAGCGCATCTTCAGCCATAAAGGTATGCGCAATCCCAGTAGGACAAGCAGTAACAGCTACGACGAATGCTTGGGAATCCGGGTTGCCGACGATTAGCTTTTCAGGTTCTGACTTCTGGACAGCTTCAGCAGCTTCGCTCTCTTTCTCCTTGGCTTCTCCTTCCGCCTGCTTCGCATCGAACAAGGCGGATACCTCATCTGGCGTTCGGGTGTTCATCAGCTGTTCAATGAATTCGCTATCGATCAACAGTCTGGACAGCGAGGCCAATGTACGAAGATGCATGTTGCCCGCTCCTTCTGGGGCGGCAATCATAAAGAAGATCCGAGCCGGCTCATCATCAAGCGATGCGAATTCCACGCCCGTCGCACTCTTGGCAAACACAACGGTCGCTTCATTCACCGCTTTAGTCTTGGCATGTGGCATTGCGATACCGCCACCAATCCCAGTACTGGACTGCTCTTCACGCTTGAGGATCATCTCTTTAAATAGAACAGGATCATTGATACGACCACTTGCGGCAAGACTGGCAATCAATTCATCAATTGCACCTTCCTTAGTGGTTGCTTTTAAATCCATAATCATTGTATCTTTTATCATCAAATCCGTAATTCTCATATCTTCCAACTCCCTTGAGTACTTTGAATGCTGTTAGCTTACACTTCTGAGATGTTGATCAGCGGTCTCAGCTGCTCAATGAATGCTCTATCTGCCAGGTCATCAGAGAAAGCTGTTGCGCTACCTGAGGCAACACCTGCACGGAAAGCTTCCATTAAATCTCCAGTCAAAGAAAATGTGCCAACGAATCCAGCGATCATAGAATCGCCTGCGCCTACAGAATTTTTTACTGCTCCTTTTGGAGCATTGGCGTGGTATACCCCCTGTTCCGTAATGAACAAGGCACCTTCACCAGCCATTGAAACTAACACATGCTTCGCGCCAGCTTCGAGCAGCTTGCGGCCATAAGTAATAATTTCTTCCTTAGTCTGTATCGTAACGCCGAATAGCTCTGCAAGCTCATGATGATTAGGCTTAACGAGCAACGGCTGATAAGGGAGTGCCTTTTTCAGCGCTGAACCTGTAGTATCAATGACAAATTCGGCCCCTCTTTGCTTGCATACAGATATCAACTTGTCATAGAAATCAGCACCCAGTGAAGGAGGAACACTTCCGGACAATATCACAACATCGCCTGCATTCAGAACAGCCATCTTCTGTAATAATGCCTCTGCCTCCGTATCTCGGATGATGGGTCCTGCACCATTAATCTCCGTTTCCTCTCCATGCTTAAGCTTGATATTAATTCGGGTATCATCAGAAACAAATACGAAATCACTTGAAATCGACTCTTTCCGCAACCATTCCTCAATATATCGTCCAGTGAATCCACCAAGGAAGCCTATAGCTTTATTCTGAACCTCAAGTTGATTTAACACGCGTGATACGTTGATCCCTTTACCTCCAGGAAGCTTCAAATCACGTTTCATCCGGTTTAAGCCACCTAGTCTCAAATCTTCAACTTCCACGATGTAATCGATGGAAGGATTAAGCGTTACTGTATAGATCATAATTATCCCTCAATTATTTTGGTTTTCTAAGCCATAGATTACCGGCTAAACATGCGGCAAATGTAATTTCTCCAAACGATCTTACAATGATTCCATACCACTCAAATTAAGACATTTTCTAACCGTAGAACATCCTCCACCTAAAGGTCATACCAGCGAGAAATCTACGCCCATTTGCGTAATCTCACGGATGAACTTATCTGACGCACCAGAATCAATAATGCAGTGATCCATTTCCGTCACGTCGGCAACCTTACAGAAGGATACTTGACCGAGCTTGCTATGATCAGCCAGAAGAATTACTTGCTTCGCAACCGAGATCATCTTACGTTTGGTCGCTGCTTCAAGCATATTAGGTGTAGTGATTCCTTCTCGTAAGTCTAATCCGTTGGTTGCAAGGAAGGTTTTATCAACTCTTACCATCTCTAAAGAGCGCTCTGTCATCGGTCCTACAAAAGCCAATGTATCCGGCCGCAACATTCCGCCTGTAATCGAGACTTCTATATTGCGACAATCCCGCAGTTCATTAAGCGCCATAATCGAATTCGTAATGACTTTGATATTAGAAAAAGCCCTCAGCTCTTTGGCAATCTGTAGCGTTGTGGTTCCAGCATCCAGCAGAATAGCATCGCCTTCCTGAATCATCTCTACAGCCTTGCGTGCTATCCTCTGCTTCTCATCCAACAATCGATCTTCCTTATCTGGATAAGTCGCCTCAAAGTTAACGCTCTGCAGGGAAACTGCCCCGCCGTGCGTTCGTTTCAGCAACTTGGCTTCTTCAAGCTCTTTCAGGTCACGGCGCACAGTAGACTCAGACACGCCCAGTTCCTGACTTAGCTCCTGTACCGAAGCTCTTGAATTCTTTTCCACAAAAAGCACGATTCTTTGTTTTCTCTCTTCCTCAAACAACATCGTGGTTCGCTCCTTTAAGTTACAGTGCTATCCCATTTATTAAATGCGCTTATCTTTGGAAATCCATGACCATTATTTGATTATATCTGACTGTTATTGATCATTTGTGCTCGTTTATGATTTTAACAGCGTTTTCATCATCTGTAAAGCGCTTTAACATTAAAAATCATACTCCGGCAAAATGGAATAAATGGAATGATTTCATGCTTCGCTCAAGCTGAAACAGGCCCATAAGAAAATTACATACCAATTGCCTATCTCCTCACTGGTGTTTAAAACATATTAATACTACATATAGGAAAAAGCGGGTGATCAGAAATGGCCAACGGAAGAAACAACAAAAAAATGGGCGGTAACAGCAACGCTAAGAGTAATGGAAATAGTAATGGAAAAAACAACGGGAACGGTAATAGTGAGGAAACAGCAGAATTAAGTGCTGAAGATTATGAAATCATTGCTGCCGCACTGGCCACTTTAGGGGAATTTTTCGCTTTTTTATCTCTCGTCAAGGCAAGACAAGTTACGAAGGAAACCGGAGGCGAGATTGAAGTACCAGAAATATTCACCCTTTCCACGAAGAAGAAACCTTATAGACGGAAGTTAAGATGATCCACAAAGCCCCCGAGTGATTTATATGATGATGTACAGTTATGTGTTGTGAACAACTTACTTGGCGTAGCCTCAGTCATTGGGTCATCCTCCACGGATATGCCAAGAACTACCTATAGGAGAGTAATCCATTCTTTTGAATCAAGTCATGTGAATTAGGGTTATTAAACTACATAGATTATATTTTGAACTTGGGGGATGTTCCTATTGCAACAACAGAAGTATTTTCGGACAAGTCTTGCTATTATCGCTTTTTTACTTATTTTGTACTTGGGCTCCAAAGTAATGTTTCTATTCGCACCACTGGCTGCCATTATCAGATTATTACTTGTTCCCATGGTACTATCAGGTTTCATGTACTACTTATTACGACCGTTAGTAAGAGTTCTTGAGAAAAGAAAATTAAACCGGGCATTCTCCATCCTGCTCATTTATTTCTTGTTTGCCGGTTTGTTTATTCTCTTCTGGGTTCTAGTCTGGCCGACACTGCAAGAACAAATTCAGAACTTTATTGATAACACGCCTTACCTTGTTCAGGGATTACAGGATCAGTTCAATGCATTAAGGGATAATCCGACACTCTCACGCTTTTTCCAAGGGGACTCCGACATAGCTGCCCGTATATCAGAATATCTTAGCGAGGCTATTACTTGGGTAACCAATTCGATGTCCAATTTGATCGGCGTAGTTTCCAGCATTGTTATTCTAATCGCTACCTTGCCCATCATTTTGTATTACATGCTAAAAGATGACTATAAGCTGTCACCAAAACTACAAAGCTTAATCCCTAGAAAGTACCGTAAAGAAGGCAAAGAAATGTTCGGGGATATCGACAGCGCACTGAGCAGTTTCATCGTCACACGTGTGGTGCTAAACGTCGTACTCGGTATTATGTTGTATATCGGTTTCCTTATCATCGGATTGCCTTATTCACTGCTGCTTGCAGTAATTTCAGTACCGCTCAATTTCATTCCTTATGTGGGTTCTTTCCTTGCGGGAGTACCGGTAGTTATTGTTGGATTCATTGAATCACCCACGATGGCAATATGGTCGCTGGTCGTCATATTCATTGCACAGCAAATCCAAGATAATGTACTCTCACCGATCATTTACGGCAAATCATTAGATGTGCATCCTCTGACCACGGTCCTTCTTGTTCTTATAGGTGGGGATTTATACGGTATTATTGGTGTGCTTATTGCGCTGCCCGTCTATATGATTGCCAAAATTATTTTTCTGCGAGTATATGAGATTATTGTTGCAGATCGAGAGGAAGAGGCTGAGCCTCTCAAGCATGAGAATCTATAGCACTTACGAACTGAATGAGGTTCCATAAATAAAAAAAGGTACATCTCCAATTGGAGATGTACCTTTTCGTGCTTCTTTATAGGATTACTGAAATTAACCTCGCAAAGAACGAACTACAAATATATGATTGCCTTTCATAAGGTTCTGTCCATCCTGAAGTGTAACTGAACCTTTGGTATGCGAAATGATGGTCGTATTCAGAGCAATCAGCCGATCTTCTTTCCAAACACTTACAGCCGATTTAAAATATACTGCATTATCAAATTGCTGCCGTTCCCTCATCACATAACCCACAGAATGCAAGACTGGAGGCAGTGCTCTTTCTCTAGGAGCCAAAGCTTTAATGACCACAATATCCCGAAATGGCACAGCAATTTCCTGATGACCGATGACCGCTACAGAAGCGGAAAGATCCCATTTGCGCAGAATGCCTTTCATGATCGTGTAAGGTTCGTCCCCGCAGTACATGATAACCGGTTTACCAACCCAATGCTTCATTGCTCCCTCCCCCTTCCCAACATCCCATTAGTTATATGTCCGAAATGAACCAATCGATTCCTTTCATTCCCTTCGACTCCAAAAACTGATTGACCTTCGAAAAAGGACGGCTACCAAAGAATCCACGATACGACGAGAGCGGACTCGGATGTGGAGACTGAATAACCTCATGACGACTTTGGTCTATGAAGGCACCTTTTTTCTGTGAATGACTTCCCCATAAAATAAACACCATCGGCGTAGTTCTTTCATTTAACTTCTTCATTATGGTGTCTGTGAATGTCTCCCACCCTAGACCTTTATGAGAATTCGGCTCTCCCTCACGTACCGTTAGTACCGAGTTGAGCATAAGCACTCCCTGTTCTGCCCATCGCAGTAAGGATCCGTGATTTGGAATTGGTACACCGATATCCTCCGATAACTCCGTATAAATATTACGCAGTGAAGGCGGTATACGCACCCCCGGATTTACCGAGAAGCTTAAACCTTGTGCTTGTCCCGCTCCATGGTATGGGTCCTGTCCCAAAATAACAACCCTTGTCTCACTATAAGGTGTATGCTTTAACGCCGTGAACAGTAATTCTTTTGGCGGATAGACTGTATGTTCCTTATATTCACTTTCCAGATTAGCCATTAGCTCCAGAAAATAGGGCTTTTGCATTTCATCCTGTAATATCTCATCCCAATCGTTGCCGAACATCCCCAATTCTCCTCCTCTAGCCGAAACCCAGAACCTTACTCTAACTATTTCCGACCATAATCTGCTTTAATTTCGCCCCACTCTTTAGTCTGCCACTTAAGCACTTTATTGTCATATGTATTGGTTTGCAACCAATGCTCTGCCCGATCAATAAGTACCCATATTTCCTCTGTTGAAGCATCACGTGGCAAGGTTGTAGCAACCTTTTTCTGCTTTACCCACTTCATTGCATTCACAGAGTCACTGTAGACCGTTTTAGTGCTTCCTTCTTTCTTCAGGAACGCCAAAGCATGCACAATCGCTAAAAACTCACCTAAATTATTAGTGCCCTTCTTGATCGGCCCACAAGAGAAGATAATATCTCCGGTTTGCGTATCCACACCCTTATATTCGACGGGACCCGGATTGCCACGCGTTCCTACATCCACAGAAATGCTGTTGTAATCGATCTCCTCTGAGGTCTCCACTGTAGCGCTTCGTTTAAAAGAACTTGTCCCCTTAGACTTAGCCGCACCGGATGCTGATGACCCTGTACCCCAATTACCTTTCCAACCCGCTGTGTAAGCCGCATCTGCCGCCGCTTTAGATTCATACGATTTATATTTGGCTCCGGTATAGTGATCGGTCTGCGCCTGGCATTCCGCCCAAGTGCTATAGACTCCCGGCTGCTTGCCTTCCCATACTACATAATATTTCTGTTTAGCCATTGGTACAGCTCCTTTTTTCACCTTAACTTATTGTAATCCAAAATGCTTCTTCATCAAAAGAAGAATGTTATTTTTCGTGAATTCCTTCGAATAATTCATATTTTCCAGGTCATACTATACGCCAGAGATGTCCAGGCCTATATTACCATTTGTAGAATGATCGGTAAATATTATTGTGTACTCAAGCAGAAAAGCCTTCAGCTTCCCTCAAGGACGGTAAGCGTTTGTGCTTACACCACATTAATACTAACTAATCAGTCTATATTAAGCTCGTAGGATATCAGTACAATTACTCAGGGAGGTTATACAGATGAGAAAGATAGCAAGCGTAGCCGCAGTATTTGCAATTGTGCTGTTGGTCGGATGCGGAAACTCAACCAATAACAATGCCAACGTTACCCCTACCGCCACTACTACACCTGGTAACACAAATAACGCTGGCAACACTAATAACACCACTGATGCTGTAACCTCAGCGTCGGTAGTGGATAATGAAGAGGCCTTTAAAAAGGCAATCAGTGCGGACGGTACTTGGATTGCTGCTACGCTGAAAGACTTAACCTTCACCGAAGATCTCGTACTGGACGGGCAATTCACGAATAAAGATGAACCTGCTCGAAAAATCGCTCTCTACACACAAGATGCAGAGCACAATATCACTAACTCCTATAAACTAACTGCACCAAAACTTACGATCAAAAGTAAAAACGCCCGTATTCAAGGCGGCACATTTATCGGTGATGTATACGTCGAAGCAGATGGCTTCAGTTTAGTAAATGCAACGGTTGAAGGGAATGTTTACTTCGCAGATGCTAAGTATCAATCCACCTTCGATACCTCGGATCAAGGAAAAGTAACGGGTGTTACAGAAGTGAAAAAATAAGTAAAAAGGTGCTCTCAAGTCGATAAGACCTGAGAACACCTTTTTTTCATGACTTCATTATTCTTGATAAAACCCATTTTTGAAAAAGGTATACCATCCATCGATTTGTTCTAATGGCATAACCTTTAACTTCTTCAAGACTTCCCTTGTAAATTCCAAAGAAGCCGTACCATTAGCAGTAATAATATTGTCACTCGAAACGGTCTGTTTTTCTAAAAAATTTGCGTGTCCTTTATAATTAGGGGCGAACTCTTTTAAGTAATCTAATGAATTTCCAGTGTGAGGAATCTCATCTAAATAGCCATGTTCTGCCAAAAAGGTTGATGCGTCACATATAGCCGCTATAGGAGTTCTATTCTGTATACAACTTTCAATCACTGGAGTAATCGCTGAATTATCTTTCCAGCTCGTACCTCCAATTAAAATTAACATTTCAAACTGGGCGGGTAAACTATCTATAGTATAGTCTGGAATAACAGTAAATCCGCCCATAGATTGTACATTGTCGCTATTTAAAGAAACTGTCTTAACTTTGTATTCACTTTCTGGCTTGTTTAGTTCGGCACTTATATAGCCAGCTTCCCAATCTGCATATCCATTAGAAATAAAAATCAATACTTCTTTTTTCATTTACTGATCCCCCTCAAGTTTCAACAACGTATCTGCAACTTCCCGCCCGTTAACCAACAGGACAATCCGATGTTCCCCGGGATAATGACGACGAGTGGTTAAATCCGCCCAGCGATGCGTCCGTTTGCCTGACAGAAATGTACCCCCAGGTACTGTTTTATCCGATAGTAAGAAAGATTTACGAGAGGTTCGACCTGTAGCCTTCACGAAATAGATGCCATATTCTATTCGAACACGGGCAGGAGTTCCTTCACAAACTTGAAGTTCGTATTGTAATTCAGAGTTTTCTCCAATTCGCAATTGGGTAGGATCAATCGTTATAGAAGCACTCGTTATGAGTGGTGTTGCTTCGTCTGCTTGCTCCGCATATCCGAATAAAGCCATAATCTCCGGATTAGCTTTACGGATTAAAGAACGACAACCATGCCGCACAATCCAGTCTGTGAGGGGATCTATACCTATCCAGCGGCGAGCTGTCTCAAGTACCACCTCCGGGTGATCCTTAGCAATATCGTTCAGATTGTTAGCCACGCTCTTGCGCACATATAGGGAAGAATCCGCCTTAAGCTGCTCAAGCACAGGCAGCACAGGGGCTGGATCTAGCTTAAACATGGGGAGAGCCTGTCCCCATGGTAGACGAGGGCGACAACCCTCACATGCTAATCGTCGCACATGCTCATCGGGGTGCTTCGACCATACTAGCATTTGCGCCATCATCCGCTCCGGTTCACGCAAGAGAAACGGTCTAACCGCAAACTCTGCTGATGATTTCGGTGTGAACCTTTCCAGCGCCTGCATAGACAGCTCCCAATGCTCAGCCCCTTGACCAAATACCTCTACAAAATCTGGAAAGATCAAGTATGGAAATCCCACACAATCCTCAGTAATAGCGAACAGAATCGCCAGCGCTTCCTCATAAGGAAGCTGTAAATGACTTCCCAGTGTCTCCGTAATCCGCCGCATCCTTGCCTTCAGTTCGAGCGTATCCCAAGGTTCCGCCATAGCCGAAATTACAAATGCATCAGTATCAAAAACACTATGTACACTGCGAATCTTTTCGCCAAATCCATGCAGGAATTGTTCATTGTACATCGCTTTTAAAGGTTCAGCCATTGTGTATCCCTCATTCTCTTCTATAAATCATCAGAAGTTAATCTGTTATGAAATCGTAGCACACCCAATTTGACAACAGTGTGTCAACTTCGGCTATTCCCTAATCTAGAACATAAACCTGCCTAGTATCGAGATTAATCATTCGACTTCTCGTATCATTACGCGAAATATAAATAGGTTGTCCGGTAGAGTCGATCCAATATGAGATGGGAATCGAAATTCCACAATTTCGGTAAGATCCGTCAGCATGGCTTGTCCCAATAATCATCGTGTTATATTTGACAGCAATCCTAGTGGCTTCCTCGATCCATAATTCAAATTGTTCTTCGCTAAACATGCCTACCCCAATCGGATGTGCGATGAAATCTAACGACTTAGCCTGTCCTTCCAAACCAACGTATCCTTGCAGAAGCTCAACACACAGCAAATAACCAATACTGAGGCCATCCGCTTCCGCAACTGACGGGCGATACAGCTGTTCATCCATCGGCGATTTGGCTCGTTCCAAAATGATGTCCCCAGAAGGATGAATCATTAGCGCTCTATCCTTGTTATTGCTGTTCCTATATCCTGTAATGATCAGCTTTTTATATGTTTTGGCAACTTCACATAAGGTCTTTACACTGGCTTCATCTGCTACATAACCTTCTGGATACAACACCGCGTCAAAAGAATCCTGTCTGCTCATTTCTTTGAGCAAATGCTCCAAATGGGGTTCGTGATTAGGTTGCGCTACGAGTAATCTCATATTTCCCCTCCAACGGTTAATTAATTAGCACCTTCACCTGTTCTAAGCTTTGCTCTGCACGACTGTTCAAAGCTCTCTTATCTTTAAGGCCAAGCTCCTTAAGCTCATGTCCAGGGTCAATGACCAGCGGCTGTGAGATTACATTTTCGAGAATTTGCACAGCAACTTTACAGGCCTCAAATAATAGTTCTTTTGGGATCACTTGTTTATGAGAGCCAATAATTCCTACCAGTTTCTCTGCGTAGATCAATCTAACCAGACTATCCGCACTCATCATATTCCGCGAGGCAAAAGAAGATACCTTCTCCACAATCCAGCTGTCTTGATAGTTTCTCGATAAGGCATCTAGTGCAGTAATTGCATCCCAATCTCGGATCGACAACTGCTCGGCGTACGCCAAGGCCATTTCATTGAGCCATTCTATCTCTTGTTCTCTAGGAATTTCAAAACTCTTATACTCTTTCAGCAAACCTGCCTTATGCATATCTAAAAAATGACCCAGAAATCGTGTGTATAACTCCTTGGCTCTTTGTAGCTGTTCTGTCATTTGGCGATCATCCTTTCACTACACAAATCATATCCGTCCGCAGGTTTCTTTTCAAACCAGGAAGTAAAAAAAAAGACAGACAGCGAAACAACTTCGCTACCTGCCCTCGGATGATCTTCGGATTTTAATACAATTACAACCAAATTTCGCATATTTTTGACCGAAATCAAGTAATTCCTCCTCAAATTCATCCGCAAATCGTGGTAAAATAGTTCCTTAGGATTATTTATATTCATACATGTTGAAGATATCACCGGAGGGAATACCATGCCACATACACTTAATAAAAACATTGATTTTTTCATAGCCGCTTTATCCCAAACTTATATCACTGCCCTACAGCTTGACCCTGATGGAATGTATTCTGAGGTTGCCTCAGGAATCGTTGAAGAGTTCTCCGATGTACAGGTACGCCTTAGAAGATATGACGGCTCCGTATCACACTATGCTAGGGACAACACAAAATTCCAGCGCAATAAAGGTTAGATGAGAATGCATGCCAAGAAGACGTGACTGGAGAAATCATCTATAAATGATCGTTCCTCCAGTCACGCCTATGCATCCTCTATATCCTGCTAGTTAAGTACAATCCATTCCCCTTCGGCATTCGCTGACTGTACTTCCGCCTCTATGATTTCCAAAGAATCTGCTGCACTCTCAGGCGTACAAATGATAATAGGCTTATCTTGAATAATCGCATCCAAGAAATAGACCAGCTCTCTGTAGTAACCCGCATCCGGGGAAAGCTCCACCGTAAAGCCTGCTCCATCATTGGGATTCACCTTGACTCCACTACCATCAAATACAACATTTCCTCGCTCGAAGTTAACCCTGTACCCCATGTAGAATCCAAAGTCGCCCTCCAGCGTCCAGTCCACCTGAGCATTGATCACCTTTGCATCCTTATAAAAATAGTGTGTAGAAGCAATATCATATCCGCTTCCCGGTAGAACATTCCGGCCCAAAGTCGATACTTTATCCGGTCTGCCAAACAGATAGTTAATCATATCCGTATCGTGAATATGCATATCCACAATGCATCCACCGCTTAGCTTCTCATCCAGAAACCAATCTTTAGGAGCCCCTGAACCACGGTAGAAATATCCTTCTGTCACTTTACCAAATTGCTCAGTTTCCACAACTTCTTTCAAATATTCATACCCTGGCCAAAAACGAAGGCACTGCCCGATCATCAATTTCTTTCCACTGCGCTCCGCTGCTTCTACCATTTTCTGCGCTTCTACTGAAGTTCTAGCCATCGGCTTCTCACAAAAGACATGATATCCTCGTTCCAGCAGCGAACAAGCCATTTCAGCATGCAGGTAAGTAGGAACTGCAATATCGATCATATCCAGTTCCTCATTCGCTATCATTTTCTCCAGATCATCATAGAGACTGTAAGCTGTTAAATCATACACTTCTCGAGCGGTACTCATATTGCCGTCCGCTTTACCGTCTTTCAATTCCTCAATTCGCAAGTCACAGATGGCTTTAAGGGCAATGGGATGCCCCTCTTCCGTTAAGCGAACATAATTATCAAAATGCATCCGGCCCATAAATCCAAAGCCAATCAAACCTATTTTCAACATACTGAAGCCTCCCCAGCTAAATGATTAATAATTAAACAAGCTCTATCCAAGCACCTTCCAGCCCAGCGGATTGTATCTCAGCCTCAATGATTGCTATAGACTGAGCATCACCTTCCCCCTTACTTTAAGCTTTGAAAGTGGTACGTCCGAGAATGGCATCCATAGCTGCAGAAGTATTAAAAATAATTTGCTCCGTATAATGTGTGTATGACGGTATCATTTCACCGGTAACATAATTGTTGTATCCAATGTCTTCAAGCGCTTTCATAACTGCTGGATAATCGACATCTCCGGCAAGCAGATCAACAAATCCATGAAGCCCACCAGCCGTCCGACGGTAATCCTTGAAATGCACCTTTTTAATTCTATGGGCTAGAATCCGTATCCACTGCTCTGGATAACCGGAATGCACGATATTCCCAACATCAAGATAGGAACCTACATAACTGGAACCGACCGTATCAATAAAAGTACGTAATTCAAGCGGAGACAACAGGAATTTATTCCACACATTTTCAAGACCAATAGAAACGCCTGCTTGCTCAGCATCCTTGGCTAAATGACTAATCGCTTCCAGCGCTCTATCATAAGCTTTTTCATAATCAACAACCTCACAGCCCTCGATGAAATCCACACCAACAGCGCCAGGGATGACAAGAATTGTATCTACACCTAGCGCAGCCGCCAGCTCCAGTTGCTTTTTGCATACGTCGATTGCCTTGGTTCGATTCGCTTCAGATTCACTAGTCATCGCATAAGACCAATATAGACCTGTTGCCAGCCCCGCGATCTCCAGACCCGTTTCATTAATAGAATCACGAAGGATACGCGCTTCTTTCTCAGTGGTTTGCAGGCCAAGTTCACCTGACTCATTTAATGACAGCTCGATCCCCTCAAATCCAGCTGCTTTGGCTAGACGTACGCATTCTTTAATTTCAGTTCCTTCGCGAAACGACCAGATGTTTATTCCCTTTTTCATTTGAATCCTCCTCCTATTTGTTCTTTTCCGTTTTCCACTCCCTAGGCTTAGATGCACTTTGTATCCTTTAATTATTTATATTATACTAGATTTAAAATTCGATTTATTTAGGCGAAGAAGAGACTTTTTGCATTATTCCGGTCTATTCTATTAAAGATTCAGGAGGCAGTGACATGTCTGACAAAGATCCCTCTTACCCACTGAGAAAGCAGGTACCCTCTCGTGATTGGGCACCCGGAATTCACTATGCACAATTGCAGACACTTCCACCTTGCACCTTCCAAAGAAGAAGGCTATATGACTTCGAGCTACTATATGTTCGCCAGGGCAAATTATTAACAAAGATGGATACGGAAGAATATATACTGAACGCTGGGCAGCTAATTTTCCTCTCATCTGGGGTATATCATCAGAATATTATCCTGTCAGATTCAGATACTAAGCTTATTGGAATCCATTTTGATTTCTTTGGGGAATCAATTATTACACATGATGAAGATATGGTAGTTAATGAGGATGAAGTCATACACGATAAATTCGCCTTTGAAGCCGTAACTGTCCCCTTCATGCCATTGTCACAAGAACCGATCTACTCCCCGCCACCCGAATGTGTTCATGCCATGGAACAGCTCGTTCATGAATTCACTATGCGGCCTGCCGGCTATGAGTGGGTCTGTCGAGGGCTACTACTTGGTATTCTGACTTCGCTGCTTCGAACGCAAAGCTCCCGAGATGCAGCTAAGTCTTCAGTTCACACCGAGCGGATCAGGGCATTAATAGACGAGATAGAAGAGCGGTTAGCAGAACGCTGGACCAATAAATCCATGGCCACGTCCATGAATATGCATGAGGACCATTTTGCCAAGCTCTTTCGAGAGGTCGCAGGTATGCCTCCCGGAGAATATCTCCGCTCGATCCGGCATAGGGAAGCGCGTAAGCTGCTGCGAGAAACGGATTGGCCGATTGAGAGGGTGGGCGATCAGGTCGGCTATCCCGATATCCATTATTTCAGCAGGGTGTTCACGGCGAATGAGGGGATTTCTCCGCGGGCGTATCGCAAGTTGTCCCGGATTCTCTAGATACGGAAACCCCAGAACATCTCAATCCAAGTAAGAAGAACTCGCCAAAAACATTGCGGTTGATGGATTCATGCTTATGATTAAAAAGCAAAAGCCCCCTTCCCTGAAAAATCGAAGAAGGGGGCGGCTCTAAAACTAATTAGGGAAAAACTCCCTGAAAATAATCAAAATTCGCTCTAAACGAACGAAATCAGGGAAATCCTCCCTAATAATAAGGGGGATTCCTTTAATTGCTATCGAATCAGCAAAACTTTAGGGAGGTTTTCCCTGATTATTAATCTAATGACCAAAAATCCCGGAATTTCAGGGAGAAATTCCCCAATTACTCTATCGAAGCGGTACAATTCAGGAAAGTTTGAGACAACAGCGGCCGCAAGTCCAAATATTCTCCGTAGTTACGACTGACTCCTTAAATGTATGTCTTAAAGTGAAGTTACATATTCATATCCAGCCACACACTTTCCATCCCGTTCAATTCCAGCTCTATTCTCAAATCGTTCTCCATCAGGATCGTCGTCTTTTGGGTCTCCGCTGTGTTATTTACAGCACAATAGCGGCCAGTCTCAGGGTAAGCATGACACTCTACATTCGGATTCAATGAGAACCAAGAATACAATTGTTCCTCTTGATGTGCAGCCCAAAAGATCGCCCGGCTCAGTAATCTAGTATTCTGGATACTATACGGCAGCCCTGCAATATAAACACCTCGACCCTGCCCAAATGAATTCACGGCAAGATTGCAGCTATTGTCGTGTATATCCAAGACTTGTGCTCCAATCTCCGCTTGATAAATCATGGTCATCCCTTCACCATAATCAATGTCGCCTTCCAGATCTTCCGTAATGAAATGCTCCTTTACTGGCGTTACCTTAGGCTTATTAACGCTTGCTGTAAAACCCATTTCCTTTTGAACACCTAAAATATCCGCTAGTTGAAAAAGAACCCCTTGATGCTCATATGCCGTTGGATCACCAATTCCAATAAAACCGCCGCCTTGATGCACCCATTCACGAATGCTAGACACCACTTTTGGATCGCTCCAATGATCTCCGCCACTCCAAGAAGTATGGACATCACCCGCGTTAATGATCACACCGATACTAGGATCAATCCCGTGTTGTCTAATATCATCAAAGCTTATAAATTCAATGTCGAAAGGCAAGCCTGCGAGTGACTCCAGTGCCCCTATGTAGGAATAACATCTTTGATTCCATAAAGAGTGAGCCACTTGGTGCGTCTGCCAGCTGCGAATGTAGCCCCAAGTATTAAGAATCGCCACTTTAAACGATGCCTTATACGGCTGAGTCCCTTCAGCATTTGCATGAATTCCTTTAAACTGAGTCGCAATCTCCGTCACATGATCAATAAAATTAGGGAATTGGTACGCCAGACTTAGATATCCGCCATACCCCATTCTTCCAACCGATTTACGCATAAGTGCCCGGCGACATTTTATCCAGATCGGCATGGACTCTCCAACAGGATCTCCACCTTCAAAGAATATATCTGGGAAGAAGTAAGGGTAGAACCGGGCTTCGGTATCCTTAATCGGAATATCCGCGATCATACGGGTCGTAACCCCATCTCCGGCAGCCCCGACCACTGCATCTAGCCCAATCTCGGAAAAATATTTACCATAAGGCTCTGTCCCTGCCCAGTGATCCCCAAAGAACATAATGGCTTTCTTACTGAAATCATGCACCATATCAACACATTGTTTGGCATAGCCTGCAATGAATTTCTGATTAAATTCCATCCAGTCCAAATACCTTGGCGTCGGATTCATAAACGGTGTATTATATCGTCCTTGATCTACAAAATCTTCCGCAGTCAGACGATATCCATAAGCTTGTTCAAACTGATCTAATGCTAATGGACTTACGCAGCTTAGATAGCCAAACCAATTAACTTGCTTCTCCTTACCTTCCTTATTAAAAATCAAGTCGAAATTATAAAAGAAGGTAGTAAAACGAACGATATCAGTCTTCGGATGCTTTGCTAGCCAATCTTTCAGCACCTTCAATACATGCTCTTGCGCCTCGGGATAACGAACATCCAGTGGTAAGCGATGCTCTTCCGTCCAGTTATTCGTGATGTGATTGTACATAGAGACCGGTTCCCAAATCTGATAGGCCAAGAAACTGACGGTATATTTGTGAAACTGTTCCGCCTGCTCAAGCGTGACGATCCCCTCTGCATAACTCCAATGTGCCGAAGGTACTATTTCTCCTGTGGTCCGGTTTACAACCTGCCAATACTTTTTAATATCCACATCTGTATTAGGAACAAATTGATCTGCAAAAAAATCTGCCATAATATCGATGGTCTTCACCTTCGGTGTCACAATCAATGGTGCAGACATCAGATAAATCTGCTGTCTATACTGTGGATGCTGCTTTGCCCACTCGTTGTCCTCACGTACCAGACAAAGCGTTGAATAGATTTGCAGACCCATATCAAGAATGTCCTGCGATAGACTCGTGCCATCACTGTCACGTACAGCATCTACGCCCCATCTCTCTACAAGATCGGCTATGACCTCTTCCATTCCTGTTTCACCAGGTAGTGTAAATCTTCCTTTGTCCACACAAATTCCCTCCATGACTTTGTAGTTCAGCCCTTAATTCCACCAGCGCTTATTCCTTGGAGCAATTGTTTTTGTCCTACCACATATAGGAGAATCGTTGGAATGAGTACCAAGATCAATGCGGCAAATAGTGCGCTCCAATCTGTAGCATACCTTTGAACCTCAAACAGATTGGCTAAACCCACCGGTAATGTTTTTTTGCTATCCGTTTGAATTAGAACTAATGCCAGTGGATACTCATTCCAAAAGCCCATCGCTGCCAGCATACAGACCGTTACAATTCCCGGCTTAGCTAGTGGCGCAATGATTCTGACGAGTACCCCTGTATTCCCGCAACCGTCAATCTTGGCGGCCTCTTCATAATCTCTAGGGACAGATCGCAGAAATCCGCTTAACACAAAGATCGCAAAAGGAAACTGAAGGACAGCATAGATCAAACCGAGCATCCCGCGATTGTCCAGCATCCCGAAAGAATTCACCTGAATAAATAAAGGAACCATGATATAAGAAGCTTGGAGAAAGATACAGGCCATATAAATATTAAGAATCATTTTGGAACCCCAAAACTTAAATCTCGTTAATACATAAGCTATAGGGACCACAAAAATAACTAGAATCGCAGTGGAAAGCACCACTAGAAAGATAGAATTCAGGAAATAACTTCCCATCTTGGATTTCTGAAAAGCACGTACATAGTTATCCAAGTGTAAGGCTTGTGGAAAGGAGAATGGATCGGTTAGAAATTCCGTATTGCTCTTAAATGAGGCTAAAAGATTCCATACAAACGGATATAACAAAACAATAGTAGCTACAATCAGAAACAGCCGAGTGATCCAATTGATAATGTTCATTTTTATAAGACTCTGTTGATTACTATTCACCCTTCTCCCCTACCCTTCTGCTCGATTTGTAAGTAGTCTAGACAGAAAAGAAAGGACAAAGGCAAACGCAAGCGTAAAGATTGCGATAGCCATGGCATAACCAAAGTTCGCATTTTGGAACCCTTGAGTGTACATGTAATGGAGTAATACAGTAGTACCACCTGCCGGTCCACCGCCGGTCATGATTGTTACGACTATAAAGCTTAAATTGATCGTACCCGCCAGGGACAGCACGAAGGTTATTCCAATGATTTCTTTTAACAGTGGGATCGTAATGCTGACAAGCTTCCGGAAATATCCTGCACCATCAATGGTCGCCGACTCGAACACATCCGCAGAAATCCCATCTATTGCAGCGATATACATCACCATATAGTAACCAACCGCCTGCCAGATCAGAGTGACCGCAACGCACCATAATGCAGTTCGGCTATCCCCAAGCCAAGTCATAGTCAGTTGATCCAGCCCAATACTTGAGAGAATATTGTTCAAGATCCCCATGTTCGGATGAAATACAAAGGACCATATGATCCCGACTACCGTCAAAGAGATAATGCTGGGGAAAAAGAATACCGTCCGGTAAAAGCCTCTCTCTTTCAGCTTCGTCTGCGTCAATAGAAAAGCAAGCACTAAGCCAAAGGCTAAGGTAACCACCGGCACGACCAGCATCAGCTTGAACGTATTACTAAGCGCTTTGAGGAACATCTCATCTTGGAACATATATTTATAGTTATCCAGAAAGATAAACTTGTTCTCATCACTCATCCCGGTTGCATCCGTAAAAGACATAACGAATGCCCGAAAGGTTGGAATGATCATAAATACGAGAGTCAACAGGAGCGCAGGAATGGTACATACGGCTATGAATAGCTTCGGATTTTTAGTTTTCGTTGACTTAGTCTTTAATTTTCTGTTTCTAGGAGCTACTCCCGTTAGTTGCATCTCAGACATCTTTCTCACTCCTCTTCATGCAAAATGCATCCTGTTCATAGATGTCTGTATCCATTCTTAACAGGATGCATTGGCATGAGATGCTATAAATTATTTACTAGCTGCTTTCTCTTTACGAATCTGTGCAAAAGCTTTTTCAACATTATCCATCCATTGGTCAGTGGTCATTTGACCTGTCATGACTGGCGTCATCGTATTCTTGAACATTTCAGTGACTACACTAACTTTGGAGCCCTTCGGTAAGGATTGCCAGCCTTGCAGAATTGAAATGGAACCATTGTAAGCCTCAAACATGTCATATACACCTTTGGTCAAGTATGGCTTCGACAGCTCCTTCGCACCATTAAGTGCGTACGCACCATTAGCTTTTTCCGCGAATAATTTAACGGACTCATCCGTATACAGGAACTTTAAGAATTCTTTAGCCAGCTCTGGATTTTTAGCTTTTGCTGGAATGGAGAATTGCTCATAGCTGGAAAGCACGTACTTCTGATCTCCTTTATTAAATACAGGGACGGTTGTCATCCCAAATTCAAAGCCATTCTCCCTTGGTGAATCCTTCATTTCATTTTCCATCCAGTTGCCGTTTACAATAAACAACGCTTTCCCCATCATCATATCGGTCTGCGATTGGGTATGGTTCAAGGCAACCGTGCCATCCATCAGATATCCGTCTTTAGATATTTTGTAGAATATATCTAATACTTTTTTGATCGTGTCGTTCTTAAATGAACCTTCCTCATAAGCAAAGACTTTATCTAACGTTTCTTTACCGCCCGCACTAGCAATCGCAGGATACAGAATTTCTTCCAAATAGTCCGGATAGATACCTTGGTAAGTGAACAACGCTCTTTTCGTTTTCGTTCCATCTGCATTGACCAAGAAGTTCTCTTCTTTTTTCAGCTCATCGCCTAATGCAAAGAACTCGTCCCAAGTCTCAGGAACACTCCAACCTTTTTCCGCGAACAAAGTTTTGTTGTAAATCAAGCCCATCGGTCCAGCGTTAAAAGGTGCCAGATAGATCTTCCCGTCTTGATACGGCTGAAATCTTGTGCTGTCCAGCATTCCTGGAAGAATCATATCCTTTAGCGTCTCATCTTTATCTAAGGCCTTGCTTTCGAATACATCAGTGATGTCTAGAAGTCCTTTTTCTTTAATCAGGGAAAGCATAATCCCACTTTGCTCTGTATCCGTAACAGATAGGAAGTCAGGAGGATTACCGGCAACAATCTGTGGTCTGACCACTTCACCAACCTTAGGGTTGATCGTCATATTCACTTTTACCCCTGGATAAGTACTCTCGAATTTACTGACAATTTCATTCCAATAATCGGCGCCATATCCACCTTGGAATACAGCAATACTCAGTTCCTTGTTATCAAAATCCTTTTTAGCATCCTCTTTAGAAGTATTCTCGGCGTTCGTTGTACTTGTCGCTTCCGCTGTACTCGTAGCTTTTGTAGAATTCGAATCCTTTGAGGCAGCTGGTGTATTCGTGCTATTCCCACAGCCAATCAATCCCACACCCAGCAGCGAAACTGCTAATAACGTACTCATTGTCTTTCTCATAAATGCCCTCCTTATGATGTTCTTACTAATGACTCAACCACAGATTAAATATTGAAAACGCTTTATCTGATAACTTAAGTATAGAAGTGTTTACGTTTTATTTACATTTACAATACAAACGTACCTATGTATTATTTTATCCATCTCTCATTCAGGTTTCAGATATGCTTATTCATCAGAATCACATGACTTGTAAACTTAGCGATTAAAGGAATGGATAATACTAACGATTCCATAGATTATTCTTGCTTTTCGCCCATGCATATATATTCCATTCTTCTTTTTATGTTAAATTGTAAGTAAAGGATATCGAATGGGAGGTCATCCACCTGAGTCATAACAAAGGGAAGCGGTATTTTCCTAGTCCCCCACAAATCATACGAAAAATTAAAATTCAAAATCGCTTAACCGTTATCTTCTTAATCGTTTCCGTGATTCCAATCATCTTTATAGGTTTCTATTCCTATACTATCTACTCCAAATCCATTAACAATAAATTAAGCAAATCTACCTTTCAGGCTTTGACACTGCTCAATCGAACGATGTTAAGCGAGCTTAATAACTATCAATATCTTGCCGGATCTGTTTCTACCAATCCTATTATTCAGGAGCGTTTAACGGCAGCACCTAATGAACCCGCTCCTAGCAATGCTACCATTAACCACGCTATGGATAATGTGTACAGAACCATCTATCCGGGATATGTTCAGAACGTTCGGATCATAGATTCCAAGAACGAACCTATTTATGAATTAGGCTATGATGGCATTCCCAACCCAAAGTATGGGGAAATCATGAAACAGGTAGATCTGAATGCCCCTTATGACAGTCTTAATTATGTAAAAAGCTATCGTGCTTCCCATACGATTGTCCTGGGGCGTAAAATTTTTGATCAAGAAGACATTGGCGTTCCATTAGGTTATGTGTTTGTTTTTATCGGCGGGGAGTTATTCTCAAAAGTCATTCTTTCCAGTGTGGACTTAGGAACAGGTTCTAATCTGCTTATCATGAATAGAGAAGGAATAGTGATGTCCTCCAACCTAAAGGGTACAACACTTGGAGAAGCGTATGATAAAGGTCAACTGTTTAAGCAAATCAAGGAACAAGAGGCACAGAAGAACCATTCCTTTCAAGGCTTAGTCAATGGCAAAATGCATCAGATCTCCTATATCAATAATAATCAATTAGGCTGGTACATGATTTCTACGGTTCCTTTCTCTTATATTAATTCTGAGACAAGTAAAATCACCACTGGACTTCTTATCGTCGTCAGCATCATTGTAATCCTTTGTATCCTAATTATCATCGTCTTGTATAAAAGCATCCTAAAGCCTATCAAACAAATTATTGTCTTCTGTAATCAAATTTTTTATGGCAATTTATCCAATCGTATAGAAGATCACAGCAACGATGAGATGGGTGTTCTTGCTAATAGGATTAATAGCATGGTCAGCCGGATTGAGCAACTGATAGAGGATCAACAGAAAGATCAAAAGAGGCAGCGTTCGCTTGAATTACAAATGCTACAATCACAGATTAACCCTCATTTTTTATTCAACACTCTAAATTCCTTGCGATGGCTCGCAATGATTAACCAAGTTCCGGTGCTAAGTGATGGTATCTCCTCTCTCGCAGAATTACTGCGCAGTACCATCATCGATCAAGATGAGAAAATAACCATCAAACAAGAACTTAATAATCTGGACAATTACTTTGCTATTCAAAAAATACGTTATGCTGATCGATTTGACGTTGAATATGATCTAGATGAATCGGTATTACATAGTCTGATCCCTAAACTTATTCTGCAGCCGATCGCTGAGAACGCTATCATCCATGGGGTTACGGATATTGGAGGAAAAGTTCTTATCCGCATTAGGGCATACGCAAAAAACGAATACACACTTGTTATAGAAATCATTGATAACGGAAAAGGCTTTGACACGAAAAAATCGGAAAAGGCTGATACGCTGTCCGGTATCGGAATTTCTAATGTAGCCGATCGCATTAAGCTTCAATATGGTGAGAGCTACGGACTATTCATCACAAGCTTGGTGGGTCAAGGAACCTGTTGCCGCCTGATTATCCCCAAACAAACCTACGAAGAAGATAAGGGGTGATACTAGTGTATCCAATGTATAATGTAATGCTGGTGGATGATGAACCTATTGTAAAAGTCGCGCTCAGAACCATGATTCCATGGGAAGAGCTTGGATATATGATCTGTGCTACAGCCTCTGACGGAGTTGAAGCTTTAACCCTTGTTGAGAAATTTAATCCCCATATCATCATTACAGATCTCAAAATGCCTAATATGGATGGTTTGCAGCTGATAAAAGAACTCAATAACAGAGGGTTTGCCGGGAAAATCCTGGTGGCAAGTAACCACGGGGAGTATGAATTGGTTCGTGAAGCATTAGTTCTTGGCGCTGTAGATTATATGCTTAAGATTAGTATGAAGACTGCGGACCTCATCCAGTTGCTGGAGAAATCCACGCAGCTAATCCAAGAACAGCTTCAGTCCAAGCAGCAGCTAGAGACACAATCTCAGCTATTGCAACACAATTTAAAGAGTGTAAAGAATGCGATTTTAAAAGATTATTTTACCGACCCATATTATGATATGAATCAGCTTGAGCAGCAAAATTCTATAACACTCGCTTTTAGTGAAAATAGCTGCTACTTGTTCTACATTACCTTTGAGCAAAATAGCGCCAGCCCTAGCGCACGTAAAAACCAGCTATCGGTATCCTTCATTGAAAACATCATCTTAGATATCCTGGAAACCGTAGATCAATTCGAAATTATTCAGCTTGAATCGAATGCATTGTTGCTGCTAATCTCCACTGATACCTTAGACAATCAGCAAATTATCCGTACCGACTTTATCCATAGAGTCATTCAGTTGATCAAAATGTATATTTCCATTACCCCTACCATTGTTTATTCCCAGCCCATTAGAGGATACGCTGAGGCGAAAGTAATGCTAGAGCGATGTAAAGAATCCTTGGAAATCCAATTTTACAACGAAATAACGATTATTGATCCCGAGATTGTCCATTTAAATGATACGCTCGATTTCGAAAACGTTCATGAGTTCTCTACGAATTTAATACAGGCCTGGAAACGTTCGGGCGTTGAAGCCGTTAATCAAGCCACTCAAAATTTCCTTGAAACCTGCAGATCGAAACAAATAAAGCCGGCTGAAGCCAAAACATTCATCGTCAATTGTCTGCACTATCTTCCATTATGCGATGCTCACATTATCGTTGAAGATCCAAAGCTTTTGAAAACAACTATTGAGAATATTGCAAACAGTAAACGAAGTGCTGAGATTCTAACGCAGATGGAGCTTTTATTTCAATTATTCTCACATCAAAAACAACAGATTGTAACTACCCATAATAGGGATGTTAAACAAACAATTGATTATATCAATGCAAATTATCAGAAAAAGCTGACCTTATCTCTGATTGCCAAGCAGGTCAACTTAAGTGAGAACTATCTATCCAGAATCTTTAAAGAAGAAGTCGGCCAAAGTATCATTCATTACATTAACACCGTAAAAATGGAGAAAGCCGCAGAGTTAATTCTAAAGGGCAACCCTTATGTCAAAGAGATTTCTACGCAAATCGGTATACATGATCAATTTTATTTCACCAGACTTTTCAAGAAGCATTTTGGAGTTAATCCGAGTGAATATAAAGATTATGTTCAAGCGACGCTTGGCTCAGGAAATTAAGATCCTTTCTTTTACGACGAAAGGCCGTTGCTGTAGATCAGCAACGGCCTCTTTTTTGGTATTACAGCACTTTCCGAAACAATTCATTGTTTAATCGCTTCAGCTGCAGAAGATGATGACGGTAGTGCATCTCAATAAGCAGGAACCATTCCTCCGCGCATAGTCCACCGAATCGTGGGTGAGATACGGTATTTTGTTTGGACGCTTTTTCAAGAGACGGTTCGATTTCTCTCATCCTTTGGATGACTGTGTGTAACCCTTGAATTAATTGTTCTTTGCTCTCCGGCTGCTCCGGCGTATATTGGGCGGAAGGCGGAACCTGAATACGAATGGGCGGAAAGCTGCCTTGTGCAAATATAGCAGCACCATCCTCAGTTTTCCCTACATGAGATGCTAAGGGATCTTGGTTGGGCACCAGACATTGATCGATATTACGAAGCTGCATATGCAGTGCCGAGTTAATGAGATGTTGAACCATCTGTCCGATGGACCACTCGTTTTCACTTGGCTTTAGCTTCAGCTGCTCCAGATTGAATCGCTCTACTTCATGAATATAGTATGTCGCAGTTTCTTCAAAACGTTGTAAGGCTTCTTTTGTTGTAATCATTATATATCAGCTCCTGTAGTCATTGATTATCCAAGTATATAAAAACGCTACTGACAGCGTTATGTCAGTAGCGTTTTAACATTATTTCTAGTTCGTTTCTAACTTGTTGGCGAAAAGATTCCGGCTCTAGCACAACCATGCCACCTCCCCAGCCCAGCACCCATTGCAGCAATTCCGCTGGCTCTCGAACTCGAAAAGTAACCCGTAAGCCTTCCGCATGATCCTCTATAGTTTCCATATAAAAATTGTTCGATTCCCTTACCTTATCAGCTATGTCAGAATGGACCAAGATAACCACATGAACGTTACGATCATCAGGAGGTTGGTATACCTCCAATTGAAAATCCGCTGGCCGTATAAATTTATCTTCCAGATCAATAAGCTCCCTCATTCGGGATAACCGGAAATGACGGATGTCTTGACGCAATTCACACCAGGCGACGAGTACCCATGATCCTTGATGAAGCACAAGTCCGTAAGGAGCTACCGTACGAATACTTTGACGGTTCCCATCGGCTTCGGCGATTCTTTTGGAATAACGAAATCTTATTTTCCTTTCCTCTAATATCGCTCGACGAATGGCTTCCAGACATGCCTTTTCTTGTATTGGTGCTATATCTGCTGCGGATGCAAATAAACGAAAACTTTTGCGGATCTGTGATGCTTCACTGCGGATGGCTTCTGGCAGGATAGCTTCTATTTTCGCTTTAGAACTTCTAGCCTTATTGCCATAGTGGGCATCAAACCACTGCTCGATAAAGTCAGTCCCGATAAGCAATGTCACTGCTTCGTCCAGCGTGAAACTAACGGGTGGCAGGAAATA
>Ga0153923_100154_pt1 | contig 30906 bp, 13 predicted proteins | sample TSNJ007MetaG_FD_104682 | JGI IMG/M metagenome (GOLD analysis project Ga0153923, IMG submission 104682) | Attine ant fungus gardens microbial communities from New Jersey, USA - TSNJ007 MetaG | ecosystem: Host-associated > Fungi > Mycelium > Unclassified | place: USA: New Jersey, Brendon T. Byrne...
CTGCCCTGCAAGGGAATCCCTCTAGCTTTGAATTGCAAGATCTGAACAATCCCAAAGCGGACGTTGTGAAGGGAAACTTTATTCCTATAACGATAGACGAGGGAATTGTCGGGGTATTCGCGATCATACAAGTGGATAACAGCAACTATCATCATTATTCGGAAGGGTTACATGACTGGCTAAACGCATTAGCAGATTCTTTTCATGCTAAATTATCGAATAAGGTAGAACTAGAGTCAAACTTCAAATCTACTTTTGCTGCTGAAGTCGAAGATAAACGAGCGAATCTTATTCTGAACTCCGTCTCAGCTGGAATATTCGTACTAGATAATATAGGGCGAACGCTCTTTATTAACCGTGAGGGAGCAGATATGTTAGGTTACCAGCCTACAGAATTGGTTGGCCTGAAGCTGATGGAATATATTCATCAAATCCAAGGCGATGGCTCACGTTATTCAACCCCTGATTGTCAGATTAGTCTTACAATTGCAGATGGAATTATCCGCAGGAAAGACGATGAGATCTTCTGGCGTAAGGATGGAACCAGCTTTTTTGTCAATTATCGGGTGTCGCCTCTTATGGATGGGGGGATGATCTCAGGAGCAGTTATTGCTTTTAGTGATATCACGAATGCGAAAGAAATCATTCGCGCTAAAGAATCTGCAGAACAGGCGGCGCAAGCCAAATCTGACTTCTTAGCGATGATGAGTCATGAAATTCGGACACCGATGAATGGAATGATAGGGATGTCAGATCTTTTACTTGAAACTGATCTTGGAGAAGAACAGCGGGGGTATGTCGAGATTTTACGAAGCTGTAGTTACACGCTTTTACAGATCTTGAATGACATTCTTGATTTCAGCAAGATGGAAGCGGGTAAAATGCCACTGCAAACCGAATCGTTTGAACTTCGAGAGATGATATCGGACATTATTGATTTATTTACGCCTAAAGCCGAAGAGAAGAAGCTGGCCTTGCGGTGGTGGGCGGATACGAGTGTTCCAACAACGTTACTGGCTGATCCGATCCGTTTGCGACAGATTATTGTCAATCTGGTTGGAAATGCTCTGAAATTCACTGAACATGGGAGCGTTACACTATCGGTTAAGAACATTCCACTTTCGGATTCAAAAGAATATTTATTGGAATTCTCTGTCCGTGATACAGGTGTTGGGATTGCCGATAATAAACTCAATTTATTATTTCAATCCTTCTCACAGCTGCACCCGATCATCAACCGTAAATATGGCGGTACAGGGTTGGGACTCGCTATTTGTAAGCAGCTGGTTGAGCTGATGGGTGGGACAATCTTTGTAGAAAGTGAAGAGAATAAAGGTTCAACATTCCGGTTTATGTTACCATTCATAAAAAAAGAGGTCGAGTTAAATTCAACTTCAAATCAGGAGGGGTAAACGCACAAATCCCCGGTTCATTGACTTACGAAGCAATGGCCGGAGATTTGCGTTAGATTATTAATCTTGAAGCATATACATGAGACCTACAGTATGTGGGCCACAATGGCTACCAATAACACAACCTGCGTTGAGGATAGCGATCTCATTCACTTGAGTTTTCTCTCGTATCGCTGTCTCTAGATAGTGAGCATCTTCTTCAGCTAAGGTATGAACAACGATGAGCAGCTCTTTATCCATCCGATCGACGTTAACCAAGGCGTTCTGGAGCATTTGTTCCACGGCTTTTTCTTTTTTGCCACGAATTTTACTAGTAGGTACGATGCTGCCGTCTACAAGTCTAAGAACAGGACGAATTTTTAGCAGACTACCGATGAAATTCTGCATACCTGAACAGCGTCCACCCATATATAAGTAATCTAGCGTATCTACCACGAATTCTGTTTCTACAAGATTACGACTCTGCTTCAGCATAGCTGCAATCTCAATGGCACTGTAACCTTTTTCAGCGGCTCTGACAGCTTTCATAACGAGAAGAGCGATGCCTCCACATAAGGTCTGTGAATCAATAACCTGTACACGCCCCTCTGGGAATTCCCCAGCTGCCAAAAGTGCATTCTGATATGTAGAGGATAATGATGAGGAGAGACTGATATATACAATATCATCTCCACGGCTAATTACCGGATGAAAAGCGGCGATAAAGTCAGCTGGCGAAGGCGCGGCCGTCTTTGGCAATACTCCGCTTGCTGCGACACGGCGATACACTTCTTCTGGTGTGATATCTTCACCATCTTTGTAGGTTCCTTCTTCAAACACTACGTAAAGGGGAACGATGCCGATATTAAAAGTATCCTTCCAGCCTTGAGGCAAATCGGAAGTGCTGTCTGAAAATATTTTTACAGTAGACATGAATTTCTCCTTCACCGATAATCGGACGACAATAGTCATTATTGAATCACATAATCTATTTATTATACCAAGATTAAGCCGATTCTCAAAATGAAATCGTAGAAATTCTGAAAGAAAGAAAGACTATCCGGAATTCCGAATAGTCTAAGTAAGTATTAATTTTTTTTCATAACCGGTATCCAGATCTCGCAGCGATAATCCTCTGCATCAGGTCTTCCCGGAAGGTATAACTCAAACTCGGGTCCTCCTGTATGCTCATAGCCTGTTGCAGGGAACCACTCCTGAAAGATCCGTGACCATGCTTGCTGAATAGCATTCGGCATTGGCCCTACTGAGGTGAACACAGCCCAACTCGCAGCTGGTATCGTCGTAGAAGCAAAGCCCTGAGCGTCCGTCTCTGGAGAGGCTTCGACAGCAATCCAATAGGAGAAGGTTTCTTTTTCGTGATTGAAATCTTTACAAATACCAAGGATGTCCTTATCAACACCGATCTCAATCAGCTTATCCGACGTACCATTTTCATTAGCTTCAATCCACAGCTGGGGGATACGGCGTAAATTCTCCCCATCTTTCGTTGTCATTTCCTCTACTAGTCCGATAACATTAAAAGCGTCTCTTGTCTCAATTCTGTAGTCCATTTCTTTATCTCCCTTCAGTGATAGATGGAAGGAGAGTCTAGGGAAGGCTTTGAGCTGTACCCCTGACTCCCGCGCAGCAGAAGGAGTAATTCCATGTGCTTTGCGGAATGCTTTGGCAAACGACTCGGGAGAGTCATATCCGTATTTTAATGAGACATCTAGCACCTTAACTTTAGAAATAGCGAGTTCCTGTGCCGCCAGAGTTAGTTTGCGTTTACGGATATAGTCTTTGACTGATACTCCGGTGAGCATGTAGAACATACGCTGGAAGTGAAAAGGGGAGGAATAAGCAACCTTTGCTATATCTTCTATATTAAAGGTTTCCTCCATTTTGCTCTCCATATAATCTAAAGCTTCTTTCATGCGGATAAGCCATTCCAAGCCTGCCATCTCCCTTTGAGTTCATACTAACATGCCACCATTTGCAAATCCTGTTATTCCTTGCTCTCTAATGACAGGTTGCTGATGGAAGAATAATCTTAACAAAATCATCCTATATAGTATAACTCAGGAAGGTGGAGAGAGTCAGCTTTGTAATCTGTACACTCTTGCTTCGTAAGGACGCAGAATTTCTCGTGTTGGTGATTCATCCGGGTAATTTCCAATGATTAAATCAGTAACGGTGCTCAGCTCAGCGGAGAGATCAACGGTTTGAGGGGCCTCGTTGAAGTTCAGCAGGATCAGCCATTGTTCATCCTCTAAAGTTCTTGTATAAACATAAAGGTTCTCATGATCAGGCAGTAGCAGCTTATATTCTCCATATACCATAATCGGATTTTTTTTGCGTAAAGCAATTAATTCCTGGTAGTAGTAGAAGATTGAATCAGAATCCGCCAATGCTTGCTCCACATTAATTTCCTTGTAAATCGGATTTACTTTGAGCCATGGTTCTCCTTCTGAAAATCCGGCATTAGCAGATGCATCCCATTGCATTGGGGTACGGGCATTGTCTCGGCCTTTGACATGGATAGCGTTCAGAATCGTTTCATGATCTGCGCCACCCTCAGTTACTTTTTCACGGTACATATTCAGAATTTCGATGTCTTTATAATCTTCCAGCGTTGTGAATTTTACATTCGTCATCCCAATTTCTTCACCTTGGTAAATATAAGGGGTGCCTTTAAGTGTATGTAGTAAGGTAGCGAGCATTTTGGCAGATATTACGCGATACTTCCCATCATCACCAAATCGTGAAACCATACGCGGCTGGTCATGATTGTTTAAGTACAGACTATTCCAACCCTTTTCAGCCAAACCGATCTGCCATTTATGAAGTATGCCGCGCAGTTTAGTTAATGTCCATGGGGCTACATCCCATTTGCCTCCTGGGCCGGAATCTACGTCCATATGCTCGAATTGGAATACCATTTGAAGTTCTTCACGATCTTCGTCTGTGTAAAGAACGGCATCCTCTACTGAAGCCCCTGGCGTTTCCCCGACGGTCATAATGTCATAGCTTGAAAGAACCTTTTGGTTCATTTCATGTAAAAACTCATGGACTCGGGGGCCATTCATAAAGTAATCGCCACCCCAAGCAAGTTCCTCTGGCGCCTCGCCCTCGATTTGGAAGGAAGGTAGCCCTTCTGCTTTAGAAATCAAATTAATGACGTCCATCCGCAATCCATCCACACCCTTGTCGAGCCAGAAGGTAATCATCTTGTATAATTCCTCGCGCAGCTTTGGATTGTCCCAGTTGAGATCCGGTTGCTTGCGTGAGAACAGATGTAGATAGTATTCACCGGTAGTCTCATCTAGTTCCCAAGCCGGACCGCTGAATATGGAACTCCAATTGTTTGGACGTTCGCCATTCGGTCCACCTGGACGCCATATGTAGTAATCACGGTATGGATTATCTTTTGACGAACGGGACTCTACGAACCATTGATGTTCATCAGAAGAGTGGTTGATTACAAGATCCATCATTAGCTTAATGCCACGATCATGCAGTCCAGTCAGTAGTTCCTCCCAGTCTTTTAGCGTGCCGAACTCATCCATAATATCTTCGTAATCGCTGATGTCATAACCATTATCATCATTTGGCGATTTATACACTGGTGACAACCACACTACATCGACACCGAGCTTCTGCAAATAATCCAGACGTGAAATGATGCCTTGCAGATCTCCAATACCGTCACCATTACTATCTTGAAAGCTGCGTGGATAGATTTGATAAACGACAGCTTCCTTCCAAAAGGTTCTTTTCATTAATAATCACTCCTTATATAAGTTATCCATTTAGGAAAAAAATAAAGAGACCCTAAAAAGCTATTGGCTTCAAAGGGTCTCTTGTGGTGTCGGTTTATACTGTGACGGAATTGCTGTCAGCAGTGATGCTGCTTAGTCCGTTCACGGTATATTCTTTGTCATAGATAGTAATAGAAGCTGGAATATCAGTTTCATTCGTAACCGTAACCTGTGCGTCCGAAACGCTTACTTTTAGACGGGAGCCGCGGAACATGATTTTGAAAGAGTACGCTGTCCAGTGACCTGGGTTCGATGGGCTTAGAGTCAGTCTGCCATCATGAACACGTAATCCGCCGAAGCCATGTACGATTGACATCCAAGTACCGGCCATACTAGTGCTGTGTAAGCCGTCTTCGGTATCATTGTTATAGTTATCAAGATCCAGTCTTGAAGTACGCAAGTACATTTCATAAGCCTTATCCTTATATCCTAGTTCGCTGGCTAGAATAGAGTGGATACAAGGGGATAGGGAGGACTCATGAACAGTGATCGGCTCGTAAAAGTCGAAATTCCGTTTTTTGGTATCCAGATCGTAGCGGTCCCCTAGGAAATATAATCCCTGCAGAACGTCTGCTTGTTTAATAAAGCAAGAACGAAGGATACGATCCCAAGACCATTTTTGGTTTAGCGGCAGGTTCTCAGCTGCCAGATCCTTGACTTGAATAATCTCTTTATCTAGGAAGCCATCTTGTTGCAAGAAGATACCCATTTCTTCATCTGCAGGATAATACATTTTGGCAATGATATCATTCCATTTTGCAGTTTCGCTCTCTTGGAGTCCTAGTTTATCAACTAGTTCTGCATAGCGTGTGGATTCGTTCTTTTTCAGATAATCCAGAGCTTCTAAGGTATATTCCATAGTCCAGGAAGCCATCCGGTTGGTGTACCAGTTATTATTTACGTTATTTTCATATTCATTAGGTCCCGTTACGCCAAGCATCACGTATTTGTCTTTACGATTTGCATAGTGAACACGTTCTTCCCAGAAGCGGGAGATTTCCACCAGAACTTCAAGGCCATATTGACCAAGATAAGCTTTGTCTCCTGTGTAGTTTACATAGTTGTAAATCGCATAAGCAATAGCACCGTTACGGTGAATTTCTTCAAATGTAATTTCCCACTCATTGTGGCACTCTTCGCCATTCATTGTAACCATTGGGTACAATGCGCCTTTTGCGAAACCAAGCTTACGAGCATTTTCCTTAGCCTTTTCCAAATGCTTGTAACGGTAGATCAACAGGTTGCGAGCAATAGAGGAGTCTGCTGTACTGAGATAGAAGGGAACGCAATACGCCTCTGTATCCCAGTAAGTGCTGCCGCCGTATTTTTCACCTGTAAAGCCTTTAGGTCCGATGTTCAGACGGTCATCTTCACCATTGTAGGTTTGGTTTAGCTGGAAAATATTGAAACGAATCGCTTGCTGTGCCGAAACGTCACCTTCAATAATGATGTCGCTTTCTTTCCATTTCTCTCTCCAAGCTTCTATTTGTTCTGTCAGAAGGGTTACAAAACCAGCTTCCTTAGCAGCTTGCAAAGCAGTTTGAGCAGCATCGACCAATTGTCCAAGACCGTGATTACGTGAGGTTACGTTAGCAACATATTTATAAATGACGACTTGATCGCCAGATTGTACGGATACATTCATTTTGCTGGCTACATATTTCTCTTGTTCAATAGCTTCAGCATCAGCGTTGACTTTCTCACCATTGACAAGGATATCAAAAGCCATAGCAGAGGTTACATGGAAATCGAGTTTTTTAGTCTTAAGGGTGAGGTGTCCACCTTCAGTGCCTGCTTGCTTCTCAACTTCATTCCAGAATTTCTCGTCGTAGTTGGAATCCTTGTTCTTCACGTCACCGTCGAGATAAGGAGTGATCGTAATCTTGCCTGAGAAATTCACAGGAATGATGGAGTAACGAATAGCACCGATTTCTTGACGAGTCATGCTGACGAATCGGATACTCTCAACTTTAACTTCCTTACCATCTTCGAGTGTGGCAGTGAAACAACGGGAAAGCGTACCTTCCTTCATGTTAAGAACACGACGGAAATCGGAAACCGTACATTTTGCCAGGTCTAAAGGAGTTCCTTCAATGTCGATGTTAATACCGATCCAGTTCGTGCTGTTCAGTACTTTAGCAAAATATTCAGGATAGCCGTTCTTCCACCAGCCGACCCGTGTTTTGTCAGGATAGTACACGCCAGCCATGTAGCTGCCTTGTAGGCTACTTCCACTATATTGCTCTTCAAAATTAGCTCGACCACCCATAAATCCGTTGCCAAGGCTAAATACACTTTCAGAGATTTCTTGTGTCTGTGGATCAAAGGATTCTTCAATAATGGACCATTCATCAATTGTTAAATATTGTTTCACGATAACCGGCTCCTTTAAATATGTTGTGGGGATATATAATGAACTATATCTCTACTTTGGTGCTTGTGAGTCGCTCCGCTGGCGAAAGGTTGTTCCGATCGCTGTTGTCCCCAGATGCTTAAATTTGAAGAATTAAAGGTGAGCATCTGGGGACAAAGGCGAACGCTAGCGCTTCTACACAATCCTTTCGTCATCTCCACTTCAAGCGTACCTCTAGATATACATATTTCATTTATAAGTGGAATGCAGCAGAGCGAATCACATTAACACTTTCAGTTGATTAATGTTCGTTAGACTTTAAGCAAAAGATTTTTTGAGTTGTGACACACTCATATGAGCGAGCGATGGAACAACGATGTTCGCCGCATTGAGCGTTTCCGGTGAACCAATACCAACGCTGAACATTCCAGCACGCGACGCAGCTTCAATTCCTGCTTCTGCATCTTCGAAGACAACACAGTGTTTAGGATCAGCGCCAAGTGCTTTAGCTCCTAAAAGAAAAACTTCCGGATCAGGTTTAGCAGCACTTGTGTGTGTGCCATCGATGATTGCATCAAAGTAAGGGGTCAATCCGGTATTATTTAATATCGTCATTGCGTTCTTACTAGCAGAACCGAGGGCAACTTTGATGCCATTCTCACGGCACTCTTTCAGAAAATCAAGTGCACCTGGCAAAATCTCTGAGCTGTCCATTTTCGCAATATATTCGACATATCGATTATTCTTCTGTTCTGCAAGCTTAGCTTTCTCTTCTTCATCGATAGTTAGTCCGCCGATTTCCAGCAAAATATTTAGCGAGGCAGTTCTGCTAACTCCTTTAAGGCGTTCGTTATCTTGTTCTGTGAAGAGAAACCCTAATCCATCTGCAAGCTCTTTCCATGCGATATAATGGTATTTGGCAGTATCAACGATAACACCATCCAAATCGAACAAGCAGGCTTTAATTTCCGTCATTGTAGTACCTCCTAAAATTTGTGACAGTATCGTGATCCATTGGGTAATCGTATCTGAATTTGCTTTCAATTCGTATAGGCTTTGCTAAAGATGTTAAGTTTATCTTAACCTCAGATTCGAATATTCACCCTGAAAAGAACTGGATCAAGAAGTTTTAGTAATTTAGCGCAAACGTTTGTACAGATTTTCAAAAAATAAATGAAGCGTTGATCGCTTCACTTATTCATTCGGTTTTGTTCTTAGCATGTGAGTACATGGATGACTCTCTCACGATCAAGCGATGTGGAATAACAAATCGGTTTGTATAACCAGCATCGTGATTCGGACTCTTGATATTCTGAATAAGTACCTGAGATGCAGTGTAGCCAAGATGATAAATTCCAATATCAATACTACTGATCGGAGGGCTGGATAATTCAGATAATGGAATATTGTTAAAGCTCACAATAGCGAGATCGTCAGGCACTTTGTATTTCAGCTCATTCAATCCACGTAAAATTCCGAACGATACCATATCATCCACTGCAACTAGAGCAGTAGGCCGATTAGGCAAATTCATGAAAAAAGACATCGCTCTATATCCGCTATCCTGTAGAAATTCACCTTCTACAATCCATTCATCACGCATTTCAAGACCGCTATTCAGCAGTGCTTTACGGTATCCTGCGAGACGATCGCGAGAAACAATTAGATTAGGCGGTCCACTTACGAAGCCAATACGTTCATGACCCATTGAAATGAGGTGGTTTGTAGCATCATATGCTGCCATCACATTATCGTTATCGACAGATAAAATATTCTCATATCGATCACTTCGGCCTACCAGTACGAATGGATAATCGTTACTCTCTAGAAAATCAATAACAGCATCATCTGTACGAGAGTAAAGCAGAATAACACCATCTACTCGACGACCCTTTAGAAGTCTTGAAACGGCTTCCAATTCTTCCTTCTCGTTTGCTCCGGAGCTAATTAACACGTCGTAGCCGGAACGGCTAGCTTGTGTAACGATCCCTCGGATTAATTCCATAAAAAATAAATTTGAGAACAGCTCTTCAGCTGGTTTAGGAAGACTGAAGCATATGCTATTTGTAGTTTTCGACACTAGACTCTTAGCCATCATGTTAGGTGTATAGCCCATATCTTCCATAATAGCTTTGACCTTGCGGGAAGTTTCCAGGCTGATTCTGGGGTGATTGGACAATACCCGGGATACCGTGGAGGGAGATACTCCCGCTTTCTTGGCCACATCCTTAATGGTAACTGTCATAGAAACCTCCTTATGGAACCGTTTGCTTTACACAGTAATATTAATCTAAGAGTTCTAAATTGTAAATAGATAAAGTCATTTGGAAGGGCAATATTGCTACTTTTGGAAAGAGTATTAGAAATTTATGTGTAAAATTGTTTGTTTTCACCAAAAAAGTATGAATGATTTAGCAAGATTGATCTTAATATGTATAAAAGATATCCAATTTCATCGAGAGGAGCATTTCGTAAATGCAAACGTGTGGCTTAAATTTTTTGGAACAATTTGATTCGAGGAATGGAATTAGAGTGACAGTCAAAAAAACGGATAAATCCTAAATGGGATTATCAGGTTCACTTTTCTTTATTTTTACTTTTATGATAATTTGAGTTCGTTAAACACATAAAAATACTGGTTGACAATACCATAAATACAGCATTAGTATGTAAATCAAAATATAGCAAGCGTTTACATTGGGTGATTTTGGATCGATATCAGTTGTGTTAAGGAATGAATTTTATGTACTTAGGTTTGTGCACGACTATTTGCAAACGTTTGCACTAAATTCATGATTTTGGTGTTGATCTTTAACTTTGATGGGAGGATGATGCTGTTAATCCGGTTTGACGAGCCGCACACATAGACCTTCTCCAACCACAGAAGGAAGACGCATGATTTCATAACCCCAGAATAATTGGCGGGGTTCGAGAAATTATGTATCCGCTTGCACAAAGGGAATTCATAATTATGGGAGGTTATACAAAAATGAAAATAACTTTATGGGGTAAGAGGACGTTCGCGATCTTTATGATCGTTGCTCTTGTGTTCTCTAGTCTCGGCTTACACCCAGTTAAGGTTTCAGCAGAAACGACAAAGGTAGTTTTGGTCGGTGATTTGCAATCACAGTTTATTTCTACTGGGGCGGAAAATCCCGGCAAGGATTGGGATGAGACATCAGTAGTCACCCAAATGACTTACTCAGGCGATGGGTTGTATTCTTTTACTGGGACTCTGCCAGCGAAAGAATATAATTACAAGGTTGCTCTGAATGATAGTTGGGATGAGAACTATGGATTTGCAAAGTATACAAACCCTCAAGGGAAAAATGATGGAGAGAATATCCACATAAAGTTAGAAGAAGAAACGACTGTAACCTTTTATTATAATGACATCACTCATAAAATAGCTGATTCTACGTATTACACGCCAATTACGCCTAAATTGACAGGAAACCTGCCAGCAGAGGCGTTGTCCACATTAACAGATCCGGATTTTGATGGTGTGTACAGTACAGTTGTTACTGTGCCGCAGGGAGATTACACATATAAGGTTTCTGTTCCAGGAGTCACAGAAGCAGAGGATATGTCTTATCCAGAAAGCGATCTAGCGTTGAGCCTACCGTTAGATCTTAAGGTAACTTTCAAGTACAATACTGCAGATCACAGTGTGACCGCAGAATATAAAATCCCTACTGAACCTGTAGAGGTTACACCTGTTCCAGCAGGACACATTCGTGTTCACTACAAAGCTAGTGATTACACCGATAAGGGATTGTGGTTATGGGGTGATGTTGTAAATCCTTCTGATAATTGGGCTATGGGTGCGACCCCTTTCCCTGAAGGACAAATGGATTCCTATGGTGCATATGTTGATGTGCCGATTAAGGATGGGGCTAAGAAAATCTCATTCATCGCACTTCAGCGTGCAAGTGGTGCTAAAGATGGAGGAGATAAGAACTTCTCGATTAATACTCCACAAACTAATGAAGTATGGATCACAGAAGGCTCTGATGTAGTTACGCCTTATGAACCGGTTAAGCTTCCGGCAAATACCGTTCGGATCCATTATATGAGATCAGATTCCAATCAAAGTCAATATGGATTATGGTTGTGGGATGATGTTGCAGTTTCACTTAAGGATTGGCCTAAAGATGCAGTTCCATTCCAAGCAGATCAAGTAGGTCGCTTTGGTGCTTATATTGATATTCCATTGAAAGAAGCTGCAAAAAAAATTGGGTTTCTCGTAGTGAACCCGTTGAATGGCGATAATAAAGACGGCGGTGACAAAGGATTTACTCTACTGGATCGTTACAACCAGCTGTGGATAAAAGAAGGAGACAACAATGTATATGTTTCACCATTTGGTGAAACACCTATCGGTTTAGTATCTGCTGAAGTGTTGTCGACGAGCAAAATCCTTCTTGGTTTCACGTTAACTGACGGCTTGGATGCAGCAGCATTGAAGAATGAGATTACCGTTAAAGATAAAGACGGTGTTGCTATTCCTGTATCGGCTGTAACCATTACTAGCAAAACTTCAATTGAAGTTGATACAAAAGCCTTTGATCTGGATAAAGTTCCGCTTAGCGTTACTTATTCAGGCAAAACGGTCTCTGCGGCTAGTGGTTGGAGAATGCTTGATGAAATGTACAATTATACAGGAGATGATCTAGGGGCTACGTACAACGCTGACAAAACAGCCACGTTAAAATTGTGGGCTCCTAAAGCTAGCTCGGTTGTCGTAAATGTGTACGATAAGAATGACTCCAACGTGTTCGTGGGTAGTGTGGACTTAACGAGCGGTGAGCAAGGAGTCTGGTCGGTGGACTTAAAGCCGACTGATTTGACAGGCACTACTACAAACGATGTAAGAGGATTCTTTTATCAATATGAAGTGACGAATGACGGTGTAACCAATAAGGTCCTTGATCCTTATGCTAAATCAATGGCGGTATTTACTGTGGATACCACAGGTGCTGCTGGTGCTGGCGGGGATACAGTCGGTAAAGCGGCTATCGTTGATTTAAGCCAGACGAACCCAGATACCTTTGGTTATGCTGATATTAAAGGCTACGAAAAACGCGAAGACGCAATCATTTATGAAGTCCACGTCAGAGACTTTACATCCGATGTATCGATTGAAGATAGTCTGAGTGGCGAAAGATGGGGCTCTTATAGCGCTTTTGAAAAGAAGCTCGATTATATTAAATCTCTCGGTGTAACTCATATTCAATTACTTCCTGTGATGGCTTGGTATTACGGGGATGAGACGAAGATGGGGACTAGAGAAACAGAATATTCCGCTAAAAACAATGAATACAACTGGGGATATGATCCTCACAACTACTTCTCTCCAGATGGTGCTTATTCGCAGAAACCTGCTGATCCTGAGGAGCGGATTAAAGAATTAAAAGGATTGATTGACGCCGTACATGAAGCTGGAATGGGTGTCATTCTGGATGTAGTGTACACACATATGGCTAAAAAAGAATTTTTAAACGACATCGTTCCTAATTATTACGCGTTCCAAGATGCAAATGGCAACTTTATCGGAGGTTTCGGAAACAATCTGGCCACTAACCATAAAATGGCTGAGAAGTTGATGGTTGATTCCGTGAAATACTGGTTTGAAGAGTACAAGATTGATGGAATGCGCTGGGATATGATGGGCGATGCGACAGCGGAGGCTGTTCAGAATGCTTATGATGCCGCGGCAGAAATTAATCCGAAGGCACTTTTTATCGGTGAAGGCTGGAGAACATTCGGTGGTGCCGCAGCTGATCCTTCCCTTGCTGGAAAAGGGGCAGATCAGGACTGGATGGATAAAACGGATAGCGTCGGTGTTTTCTCTGACGAATTCCGCAATGAATTGAAATCTGGTTATGGTTCCGAAGGTCAACCTAGATTTATTACAGGCGGAGCGCGTCCAATAGCGACAATCTTTAACAATATTAAGGCGGAGCCCTCAAATACGCCTGCTGATGATCCAGGTGATATCGTTCCGTACATCGAAGCGCATGATAACCTGACGCTGCACGATGTTATTGCACAAACGATCAAGAAAGATCCTGCCATTGAGAAGAATGAGCTTGAAATCCAGAAACGGATTAGACTTGGAAACATGCTTGTTCTAACCTCCCAAGGCACTGCCTTCATTCATGCAGGCCAGGAATATGGGCGTACCAAGCAATGGAATAGCACTTCGGTTCCTCAGGATAAATACACTGAAATGTTTGATAGTGAAGGCAAATCCTTTGGTTATTTTATTCATGATTCGTATGATTCTTCGGATGCTGTCAACATGTTTGATTGGACCAAAGCAACGGATGAATCACAATTCCCAGTACAGAATACAACAAGAAAATACACGTCAGGTCTGATGGAATTGAGAAAGTCTACCGATGCATTCCGATTGGGCGACAAGGATCTGGTTGATTCCAATGTTAACCTAATTCCTGCACCAGAAATGAAGACTGATGATCTTGTCATTGGCTATTCAAACAAAGCTACTGATGGCACAGGTATCTATTATGTTTTCATGAATGGCGATAGCACAGAAAGAACTCTTACTTTATCAGAGGATTTGACGAGTGGTCAGGTGCTTGTTGACAATGATGAAGCTGGTGTTACTGCGGTTAGTCAACAGAGTGGTTTCATTTTAACTGCTAATTCAATCAAGCTAGATCCTTTGACTGCAGTGATTATCAAAATGGAAGCTGAAGCCGCTACGCTTACTTCTATAGAGACCGATAGTGCAAGCTACACGCTGGCAGCAGGCAATACGCATCAAACAGCTGTTTTTGCGAAGTACGACGACAACAGCAGAAGAAATGTTACGCAATTGGCTACTTACACTTCCAATAAGCCTGAAGTGGCTACAGTAACCAATAAAGGTCAAGTGAAGGCAGTTGGTAATGGAACAGCTGTAATTACCATTACTTATGGCGGTATTTCTACAACCGTTACAGTTAAGGTTACGGATAAGAGATATGTTCTGTTCACTTATACCCGTAGTGATAAGGATTATAAGGATTGGAACATCTGGGTCTGGAATACAGGAGTTAAAAATGATCAGATTGATTTTACAACCTTTAAGAATGGCACAGCGAGTGTTTTGATTGAGGTTGCTGAGAATGCGACAAGTGTAGGGTTCGTCCTTCGTAAAGGTACCGATTGGTCGATTAAGGACCCCTACGGGGATGACCGTATCATTCCGCTGACTCCTGGTGAATTATTCACTAAAGTGAATGTAACTAGCGGGGTGAAGGAGTTTGATATCAAACCAAGTATTAGCGGTCCTATCCTTAAGGATGGAACGATTACTTTTAGATATCGCGATGATGCCTTGTTCCGTAATGGAAATATGGATGCGATCACAGCTGCAAAAGTAAAAGTGAATGGAAAAACATATCCAATGGTTTATGATTCCGCTAACGAGTGGTTCACTTACACGTTGACTGATTTAGTAGAAGGTACGTATAAGTATACGTTCTTGATCACGAAAAACGGAATCACTACTGAATTTACAGATCCTAAGAATACAGTGAATGATGAATCTATTGTTGTTTATCATATTCCTGACGTTAAGATTATGACATCCGTGAATCCGGAAGCAGTTACATCTAATCAGAATGCGGTTGTAACCATCAATGTAATGACTTCAGAAGAGGTAACATATTCAGAGGGATACATGGATTTAACCAATCTTGGGGGACCAAGCAAAGTTAAGCTGGATACGGGGCTGATGAAACAGACAGTTGCTGTGAAGGACACGGTGTCAGCGGGGATCAAAAATATTCCGATTACGCTCGTGGACCAGTACGGAAATGCACATAAAGAAAATGCTAAACTCGAGGTAAAAGCGAGAACCTACACAGGTGATAAGCTGGATTTTGATTGGGATGAGGCTCGTATATACTTCGCGCTTACAGACCGCTTCAAAGACGGAGATCCAACAAATAATGAGAATGTAGATAAAGATCAACTGGAAGCATACCACGGTGGTGATTTCCGAGGAATGATCGACAATCTCGATTATTTGCAAGAACTTGGCATTAACACGCTTTGGATTACGCCAATTGTAGATAATATTGATTTTAATAAAGGTGATGGCTTCAAACAATACGGATATCATGGCTATTGGGCCAAGGACTTTACAAAGCTTGACGAGCATCTTGGTGATATGGAGACCTTCAAGGAATTGATCGAAAAGGCACATGACAAGGGCATCAAGATCATGGTCGACGTTGTACTCAATCATACGGGCTACGGTTTAAAGGCTGAGGATAAAGAGCCGACGATTACAGCTGAGGATAAAGCACGTTTTGAAGGAATGCTTCGTACGGATGGTGTATCCGCGGATACAGATCCAATCAAAGGCGAGCTTGCAGGATTGCCGGATTTCAAAACGGAAGATCCAGCCGTTCGTGAAAAAATTATCGCTTGGCAAACAGGGTGGTTAGATAACGCTCGGACGGAACGTGGAGATACGATTGACTATTTCCGTGTGGATACAGTCAAACATGTAGAAGATACAACTTGGAAAGCATTTAAAAATGCACTGACTTCAATTGATCCAAACTTCAAAATGACCGGTGAATACTTTGGCGGAACCATTGATAGCAATGGTGGAATGCTCGAAACAGGCCAGATGGACGGACTGCTTGATTTTGGATTTAATGATGCTGCGAAAGACTTTACTGATGGTAAAGTTAACAGTGTTGATTCCTATTTGCAGGAACGAGAGTTAAAGATTGATAACACGAAGATGATGGCTCAATTCCTGAGTAGTCATGATGAGGATGGCTTCTTGTCTAATTATGTGGATGGAGATAAAGGCAAGCTGAAAATCGCAGCCGCTCTGCAAATCACAGCCAAGGGACAGCCAGTCATTTACTACGGAGAAGAACTGGGGAAATCGGGTAAAAATGCAGGAGACATGTCTAAAGGTGAGTTCAGTGAGAACCGTAAAGATATGCCTTGGGATCAGTTGACTGCAGAAAAGCCACTTCATGATCATTATCAGAAGCTGTTGAATATCCGTGCAAAATACTCCAAAGTGTATTCTAAAGGTACGCGCACGAAGTTGGCAGGTTCAGATGATTTGGGTTATTTAGCCTTCAATAAGTTTTACGATAATGAGAACGTCGTGACGGTTATTAACACTAAAACAAGTGAGGAATCCGCAACGATTCCAGTACCGTTTGCTGCCAATTCATCTGTAAAGGATGAGTACAGCGGTAAAACATACACGGTATCCGAAGATCAAAAAGTAATCATTGATTTACCAGGTAGAGATGATGGGGGGACGGTTATTCTGGTAGAGGCATCGGATGTAACCCCGACACCAACACCAACGGCGTCACCAGAGGCAACTCCGACACCAACAGTGTCGCCAGAAGCAACACCGACACCAACAGTGTCGCCAGAAGCAACACCGACACCAACAGTGTCGCCAGAAGCAACACCGACACCAACAGTGTCGCCAGAAGTAACACCGACACCAACAGTGTCGCCAGAAGTAACACCAACACCAACGCCGTCGCCTGAAGTGACAAATTCACCAACTTCTGGAAGCTTGGCGGTTAGCCCAACAACTCCTGCTGATATGCAAGTTGTCAGTGAGGACAGTTTGAAGAATGGTAAAGATGGAAAGGTACAAATCGATATTGCTGCAGGTAAGACAGCGGTATTGTTACCGTTGCAAGCAGCAAAAACATTGGGATCTAATGATCTAGTATTTAAAGTGGGGGATCTATTACTTACTATCCCTAACAAACTGTTAAGCACAATACCAAGTTTAGCTTCAGCTGTGGATGCGGAAGGTGCTCAAATCCTGTTGGAGCTGAAACCATTGGTCCAGTCTGCTACAAAAGAATTAATCGACGGTTTAAACAAAGAGGTGGGGACCGTAACTTCGCTTTCTGATGTGTTTGAACTGAGACTTAGCATTCTGAAGAAAGATGGTACCCGGATTGTAGTTAAGAAGTTCGATGAGCCAATTACGATATCGTTTAAGATTAAAGGCCAATCGAATAAAGATTTATTGGGCCTCTACTATTTAGGCGATAATGGCGAGCTTGAGTACGTAGGTGGACAGCTGAATGGAGACGTGATATCTACACAAGTCACGCACTTTAGTAAATATGCCGTATTAGAGATTGTGAAGTCGTTTGAGGATGTTCCAACTACTTATTGGGCATTCCATGCCATTCAGTCTCTTGCTGCAAAACAAATTGTTTCAGGGGTTACGACAACCGAATTTAATCCGAAGAGCAATGTTAGTCGTGCGGAATTTACCGCATTACTAGTTCGTGCACTTGGTTTAAATGCGGAAGGGCCGGTTCAATTTACTGATATCAAGTCAGATGCATGGTATTCATCATACGTAGCAACAGCGTCTAAGCTGGGCATTGTTAGTGGTCGAAGCAAGGATACTTTTGCGCCGAATGCTTCCATTACCCGTGAGGAAATGGCTATCATGGTGATCCGTGCGCTTGAAGTGAAGTCTGGTAAGAAGATCGAACCAGCAGTGGGTGTCACGACATTTGCAGATGCATCTAGCATTAGCAAGTGGGCAGATAGCTACGTGAAGACAGCAGCAGGTCTAGGGCTTCTCCAAGGCAGAGAGAACAATCAATTTGCTCCAAAAGGATGGATGACCCGCGCCGAAAGCGCACAGATTATTTATACGCTACTGAGCAAGTAAAACTGGACTTCGGTGTGCTGATTGTTAGTGCACCGAAGTATTAGTAGTTGGCTAGTAATGTGAAAGTCATTCTTAGTCATCTCTAATAGAAAACAGGGTATCCCACAGCTATCATAGCTAGTGAGATACCCTGTTTTGTTATGTTTTATACGGCCAAAGGCATTTAAATCTAGTTGATTGCTTTAAGTATAGCGAAACCATAAGCAGGCATCTTCACGTTCAGCTTGCCACGCTCAGCACGCACTGTATCGGCCGTGAACAAGTTCTCCCAATTTCGCTCGTCTACGTCAATACGGAACGTTTGAGCGGTCTCTTCGCTATTGATCAGTACAACTATAGTCTCAAGATCCAATCGGCGCTCATAGGCTATCTTACTGCCTTGTCGACCTGCCTCTAAGAAAGTAAATGTCCCCGTACGAAGTGCAGGTTGCTCATTGCGGATTTGAATGAGCTGACGGTAGAATTCGAACAGATCACGATCCTGCTTCTCAGGGTTCCACTCCATGCATTTACGACAACCTGGATCACCTTCACCGTCCATTCCGAACTCGTCGCCATAATAGATACAAGGAGTACCCATAAAGGTGAACTGGAATAGTGCAGCTAATCGCATTTTATTTTTGTCCCCAGCAGCCAGCGTGAGTAAGCGTGGAGTGTCATGACTATCTAACAGATTGAAGGCAACTTCACTTGCTTGCAGTGGGTAGCGCGATAACTGTCTACCAATAGAGTTGGCAAACCCCTCTGCATCAAGGTTACCATGAACAAAAAAGTCTAAGACAGCATCAGTGAAGGGATAGTTCATGACGGCATCGAATTTATCACCCTCCAGCCACGGAGCAGACTCATGCCAGATTTCTCCAAGGATGTAGGCCTCCGGATTAGCGCGCTTTACCACCTTGCGGAATTCACGCCAGAAATCATGATCTACTTCATTGGCTACATCGAGGCGCCAACCATCGATTCCAACTTCTGTAATCCAGAATTCAGCGACCTTCAGTAAGTACTCTTTAACTTCAGGATGTTCGGTATTAAGCTTTGGCATATGTGGTTCAAAGGCAAAAGTATCATAAGTAGGAATCCCGTTTACAACTTGAAGCGGAAACTCACGAATATGGAACCAGTCTTTGTAAATGGAGTCTTCTCCCTTTTCCTGAACATCTAAAAATGGAGCGAAGGTTCCACCGGAGTGGTTGAATACTGCGTCTAACAGCACACGAATACCACGTTTATGGCAGAGGTCGACGAGTTTTTTTAACGTTGCAATATCCCCGAAATGCGGATCAACTTTCATGTAATCTTCTGTATCGTATTTATGATTAGTAGTTGCAGTGAAGAGTGGTGTGAAATAAATAGCATTGATGCCAAGCTCGTTAAGATGATCCAGATGATCAATAACCCCTTGCAGATCGCCGCCAAAAAAGTTGGTTGGTGTTGGCTCTGCTCCCCATGGCTGAACATCTTTTGGATCAAGGCTAGGGTCGCCATTTGCAAAGCGTTCAGGGAAGATCTGATAGAAAACAGCATCCTTTACCCAGGCAGGTGGAGTGAACACATCAACGGGGTTAATAAATGGGAACTCGAAAAGCTTGTTTGGATTTTCTGGCCGGTTCGTTTGAAAATCATTTTCGGTCATCCAAACCTTCTCGTTATCCTTTTGCAGTAAGAATCCGTATTTCAATCGGCGATAGATGGGAACTGAAGCACATTCCCAATAATCGAACATCGCATCAGAGGTGAAAAGGGTCATGGGAATTAGCTCTTTCGTGGTATCCCAAGTGTACTTATCCCCTGCAAAAGCAAATACTTCTGTTAAATCCCCTTTTTTAGCGCGGAGACGCAAGTGAATCGTACTGTCATTATAGGCATAAGACCAATTTAACCGCGGGCGATGGTACACAGCTTCCAGTAACATGAATAAGTCCTCCTAAATTTTTGTAAGCGATACTTCCCTGACCAGCTTCGGCAAAACTACTTCGAAAGCATACGCTTAGTTTTGTAAGCGATACTTCCCTGACCAGCTTCGGCAAAATTAACTCGAAAGTATACGCTTAAGTTTTGTGAGCGATACTTTCCCGAACCATTCACCACAGCGCGTGGGGTTTAGAATGTCGCTATTGTTAATGGTTGCACAGTTTTTTATGCAACATGCGCAAATGATGAGGCAAACTTGCACATAACAAAGAGGCACAACCGCCGCGAAGTAGCTTGTCCGAGGTTGTACCTTTCATAAGTAACATTGCCTTTTAATTATAAAGAACAGGAGGCAGACAATAGATGCGATGATTCATGTTGGATTGCCTCTTAACGAATTGGATTATAGCATGGAATAAAAGGGCTTTCAATACTCTTGTTCAAACCATTGCACAAATTTTCACTTGAGTATATGAGCGTTTCTACTGCCCGATAATTGTAAATCTACTGGAAAAGTGAATTTGTGGTATATCAGGGGCAAATAAAATAGCAATTCCATTTTTAAACACATGAAATATCGATTAATTAAAAGATATCATGTGAAAAATGGAGATAAATGCCTATATTGTTTATCAATTAATGGAAAATGGTCAAATATGGTATGTGCAAACGTTTTTAAAAACAAACGATACTGTTGTATGATGTATTCATGAATGAAGCGCTTTCTTGATCTGCTAAATGCAGCTTTAGAAGGAGTGAGCTAAAAGAATAACTTTTTTTTTAGCTTTTCTGAAATCGTTTGCGCAAGTTTCTGCTCTACTATTTTATCATCTTATGCTTTTTTAAAATTGGGAGGGGTTAAAGTAATGAAGTTAAAAAAAGTGATGGTTATCACCGCTGCTGTCTCTATGGCACTGTCCGTTACAGCGTGTGGTTCGAGTAACAATGGGAATGCCGGGGGTAACAACGCAGCAAAAGCTACTAATGCTGCTAATAACACTACAGAGACTGCAGCGCCAGAGGGCACAGATGCAGCAGCGACAGATGAGATTGTACCTGAAGATGGAGCGACTCTAGTTGTATGGGAAAGTAAGGAAGAAAGACCATTCGCAGACGAAATTGCTAAGCAGTTCACAGCAAAATATAACGTTCCAGTCAAGATTGAAGAGTTGGCACCACCAGATCAAGTAACTAAACTTACTCAAGATGGTCCTTCAGGATTAGCAGCAGACGTTATCCTTATTCCTCACGACAACTTAGGTAAAGCGGCAAGTGCGAGCTTGGTTCTTCCTAACGATGTCTTCGGTGAAGAAACAAAAGCTAGCAATACTGAAGCTTCGATTATCGGATCTTCGTATGAAGGCGAATTGTATGGCTACCCAAGAGCAGCAGAAACTTATGCATTGTTCTACAATAAATCACTTGTTAAAGAAGCACCTAAGTCTTTCGACGATGTTCTTGCTTTCAGCAAAACATTCACAGATAAATCCAAGAACAGATACGGAATTATGTGGGAAGTAGGAAACCTGTACTTCAACTACATGTTTATCGCTTCCGATGGCGGATATCTGTTCGGTAAAGACGGTACAGATAAAGACGATATCGGGCTTGCTAATGATGGAGCTGTTGCAGGACTTAAAGAATTTGTGAAAATGAAAGAAGCATTGCCAATTAAGAGCGGAGATATCAACGCTGATATCAAACGCAGCTTGTTCAACTCAGGTGATGTAGCAATGGATATCACAGGTCCTTGGGAGCTTGGAGGATACAAAGCAGCTCTTGGCGACAACCTTGGTATCGCACCGATCCCTACAGTGAATGGCAAAACAGCCATCACATTCTCTGGTATCAAAATTTTCGCAGTTAACTCGTTTACTCAATATCCGAATGCTGCTAAATTGTACGCTCATTTTGCATCAAGCAAAGACGCTCAATTGCTATTGAACAAAACGATTGGTTCTGTTCCTACAAACAACGAAGCGCTTCTTGATCCACAAATCGTTAATGATCCATTTGTATCCGCTTTTGCAGCACAAGCTAAGAGCTCCCAACCAATGCCTTCTATCCCTGAAATGGGTAACGTTTGGAGCCCAGTAAATGCAGCGCTTCCAGAAATTTGGGATAAAAATGTGGATCCAAAAGCAGCTATGGACAAAGCCGTTCAACAAATCAAAGATTTGAACAACAGTTCATCGCAATAAGGATCATAAATTACAGTCTTAACAGCATACAGTGAATCAAGCTGCCCGTCGCATGTTTAGCGGAGGGCAGCTTCTTATTTTCACTCGGAGAGGAGAACGGAAGCGAAATGCAGCGACATCGCACGAGGGCCGCAGTACTGTCGACGATTTTCATGGGATTGGGACAAATATATAACCGCCAATTCATCAAAGGAATCATGTTTTTAGTTGTAGAAGCCGCCGCTGTTTATTATTTTATTCAGAATCTTGCTACTGCTTTATGGGGTTTTGTCACACTAGGAGAGAACCCTAGCCGTTTGGTAAAAGTAAAAGGCATCGCTAAGATGGTAGCTGGGGATCACTCGATTTATATTTTGATTCAAAGCTTGATCACCATTCTAATGCTTATCATCATAATCCTCGCTTGGTATTTGAACATTAAAGATGCTTATAAGACTGGAGAGAAACGCGATAACGGTCTTCAGGCAAACACCTTTAAACAAAGTGTTCGCTATATACTGGATTATAAGTTCGCTCAGACGTTCTTGGTCTTGCCGGGTATTGGTGTTCTATTCTTTACGATCATGCCAATCATCTTCATGATCCTGCTAGCGTTTACGAACTATTCCGCACCTGATCATCTTCCACCCGCTAAATTGGTTGACTGGGTTGGATTTCAGACCTTCCGAAATTTATTAGTTCTCAAAACATGGAGCCACACCTTTTATGGTGTATTAACATGGACGATTATATGGGCAGTTCTTTCAACGATTACTACATATTTCGGAGGACTATTGGTAGCCTTATTGGTGAGCCAAAAAGGTATTCGTTTCAAAGGAATGTGGAGAGTTATTCTGATTGTGCCTTACGCAGTACCTCAGTTAATCTCTTTGCTGCTCATGCGCAATTTATTTAACGGTCAATTCGGTCCGATCAACCAATACCTTGGGTATTTTGGAATGGGCGGATTACCATGGCTGACAGATCCATTCTGGGCTAAGGTTACCGTAATTATTGTTAACATGTGGGTTGGTATTCCAGTCTCGATGTTACTTATCATGGGCGTACTGACTACAATCCCTCGGGATATGTATGAAGCCGCTGAGGTAGATGGAGCATCAGGTTATCAGAAGTTCCGTATTGTTACGCTACCGATGGTATTGTTCTCCACAGCGCCTACTTTAATTACGCAATTCGCAGGTAACATTAACAACTTTAATGCGATCTTCCTATTAACAGGTGGTAGTCCTGTAAATGGTGATTATCAATATGCCGGTTCCACTGACTTGCTAGTAACCTGGCTATACAAATTAACACTTGATCAGAATAAAAACAACATGGCTTCGGCAATAGGGATTATTATCTTTATCATTGTTGCATCATTCTCCCTGTACAATTACCGCCGGACGAAATCATTCAAAGAGGAGGATATGATCCAATGAGCAGAAAGATCGCGAACTTTATTCGCTTAAGTGGTAGTTACATCATCTTGATTGCTTTGTCGATTGCGGCACTCTATCCGGCCCTCTGGATTCTATTTGCTTCCTTCCGACCTGGTAAATCACTGTACAGTAAAACGTTTATCCCTGAGCAATTCACCTTCGATCACTACAGAGAATTGTTCACATCACCGAGCTATATGTTTGGAACTTGGTATGCGAATACATTGAAGATAGCCGTATTCTCCATGCTTATCGGTGTAGTTCTTACCTTGTTAACCAGTTACGCTGTATCCAGATTCCGGTTTAAAGCGCGTAAAACAGCGTTATCGACCGTTCTGATTCTTGGTATGTTCCCTGGTTTTATGAGTATGATTGCCATTTATATGCTCCTTAAGGAGTTTAATTTGCTGGATACACATATTGCCTTGATTATTGTTTATGCGGCTGGGGCGCCGCTCGGGGGAACATTTATCGCCAAAGGCTTCCTCGACACGATTCCTCGTTCTTTGGATGAGGCGGCTCGAATAGACGGGGCGAGTAATTTCGGGATATTTATGCGAGTTATTCTTCCCTTGTCACGTCCTATGATCACTTACATGGCACTGACTCAATTTGTCGGACCTTGGGTGGATTTCATTTTTGCCAGACTTATTTTGCGGACGAAGGAGAACTGGACCGTAGCAGTCGGAATGTGGGATATGGTTAACTCGAACCAAAACACTAACTTTACTTTGTTCTCTGCCGGGGCTGTTCTGATCTCTATTCCAATTATGATTTTGTTTGTATTCTTGCAACGTCTGCTTGTTGATGGATTGACTGCAGGAGCTAGTAAGGGGTAACAATTTCGCTTCATACTACAGAATGAACTGGGTACAGCCTTTGTACAGAAATGCAAGGCTGTACCCTTTTTCCATCATAGGGAGTGAACTTAATGAAAAAGCTATGGACCCTACAGTTTAGATCAGTTGGGATAAAATTGTTCGTTATTCTTTTCAGCTCCATAGTGCTCTTATCCTCTGTTCTAGGATTGACTTCATATTTTGCTGCCAAAGATATCATTACAGATGAGGTTGCCGCGGCCTCCTCACAGTCTATAGTTCAAGCAGCGGACAAGCTGGATTTTGTTCTAACCGAATATGAAGCGCTCTCAAGGCAATTTGCACTCGACTCCGCATTAAAAGGTGACTTGGAAAAAATAAATAGTGGAGAACTTACAACGGTAGCCAAAGTCGCTGCAGAAGATCGGATTCGTAGAAAGCTAGACTTAGTTAAAGGATCAGATGAGCGGATGTATGGCGTCAGACTGGTATCTAAGAGCTTGGAAGAAACAGAATCGTATAAATCTGCCGGTGTTAGTGGCCTTCGTAGTGATGAAGGTATTGCTGAAAGATTGAAACAAATTGCAGATGCTAAAGGAGAGCCAGTATGGTTTCCAGTTCGTGAGAAGGGCTTCTTTGATGCTTATACAGAGCCATCTTTAACTATGGGGAGATTGCTTCGGAATCTATTACATCCTGAAGCGGAGTACTACATGCTGATCGAAGTTAAAGGGAAGGCCTTGACCGAAATGCTGTCTAATCTTCAGATTGGAATGACCGGTGAGATTCGAATTTTGAACACAGATGGTAACATTGTTTATGGTGCGGATAATGCTAAACTGGGTCAACTCTCTTACATAAAAGTATCAGAAGAGCAAGATGTGGAAAAGAAACATTCCTTTACAGCAGCCGATGAGAACGGAAGTCCTCAGCTTGTCGTTTATCAACATTTAACGACTGCAAAGTGGACGCTCATGGGGTATGCGCCAGTTAGTGATTTTACGAAGTCAGCGGACAAGCTCCTTTATATTACGTTCTCTGTTGTGCTTGCAGCTGCCGTGATAGCCCTGTTAATTGGCTATGTCCTTGTTCGTTTGGTTGGGCGTCCACTAGGTAAACTGGCAACCTTAATGGAAGAAGGTGAGCGAGGAAACCTTCGTGTACGAACGAATTTTAAGGGTAAGGATGAGATTGGTCGGCTCGGGCATAGCTTTAACAAAATGATGGAGCAAATTTCTCTGCTTGCAAGCCAGAGTGAAATGTCAGCAGATGAAGTGCTTGGTACTTCAGAACAATTAGTCAAAGCGTCAGGTACAACATCACTTCATGCCAGAGAGGTTGCATCTGCTACGGGTGAGATTGCACTTGGAGCGGCAAGCCTTGCTGTCGAAGCAGAAAAAAGCCATGCTAATGTCGAAATCATTGGCAGTAAGATGAGTGAAGTAACTGAACTAAATACAGTAATGGACGCTTCGGCGGAACGAGTTATCGAGGTTAGTGATCAGGGGACAGAGCTGATGAAGCTGCTAGTAGAGCAGAGTGAATCTACGGTGGAGATGTTCAATCGAATACAAGAGAACTCCAATAAGCTAAGAGAGAGTACTCATTTAATTCGTAGTATTCTTAGTCCTATGATTGCCGTAAATAAGCAGACCAATATTTTGGCGCTAAATGCCACTATAGAGGCGGTAAGAGCCGGTGCAGCAGGCAGAGGCTTTATAGTGATTGCTGATGAAATCAGACAGCTTGCTAACCAATCGAATGATTCGATCCAATCGGTCTCCAAGATTACGGAAGAGATTGGTCTACACATTGAGAATACGGTTAAAGATATCAATGAGACCGCTCCGAAGTTCCGTGAACAGATTTCTTCTGTACGAGAGTCGTCAACGATCTTTGCAAGTGTCAAAGAGGAAATGGAGCACTTCATGGGGCATCTTAGTGAATCCTCTGCTTCTATTCATGAACTGATAGAGTTTCAGCGTCAATTAGGTGAATCCATGGCGAGTGTCAGTTCTATTGTGCAGCAGACGACGGCTTCGACGCAGGAGGTAGCTTCTATGTCTTCACAGCAATTTACTGTAAGTGAGGAGCTAGTTTCCTTATCTCAAAAGCTGGAGAGCTTAGCAGCAGATCTTAAGCAATCTATGGTTTCTTTTCAAGTATGAGAATTAAATCTTATTAGTAAAAACAATAAAACGAGCAACTCTCCTCTGTATTGGAGTTTTGCTCGTTTTTTTCTAATTTAATGACTTCAAGTAGCTCTTCTTGTCTTAGAAGTAGTTTGAGAGATACACTTGGGTTAACATTTTAATAGAAGAAAGGAGTGATCGATTGACGAATTTTCCTCTAAATCTTAGTGGGAGTCTTTTTCAGCAGGCATTAATTGAAAGAGATTATAGTCCTCATTTTTTTGCTTACTATTATAAACAGTGGAACAACTACAGTATGTCTTACCATCAGCATGATTCAACCGAAATCATGTATTTGATCTCAGGAAGCTGTGTTGTGGATGTCCGTTCAAAAACAGGTGAAGAAGAGAGATTTAGGTTAAAGCGGGGAGAACTGATCATCCTCGATGCAAATGTACCGCACAGACTGATTGTCGAGGATGGGACGCCCTGCCGAATGCTGAATGTGGAGTTTGGATTTATGGACTATACAGGGGTTGCTCCATCTATCGGCAAGCTCGCTCGGAAAGAAACGGCGCTTGCTGAATGGTTACAGGTTCCCTTTTCCAGTCTAGTCATGCCTGATCCGGAGGAAATTTATCATGTTCTAAAAGGACTTGTACTAGAGCTTGATCAAAGTGGCGGGAAAGGCGGAAGTATGGTCGACTTATTGTTCTGCGAGCTTCTGCTTCGATTATCTAGCTTGCGACAGGATCAGCTTCATGCCAGTCAACAGCCGTCACAGCTCTATGTGCGGCGCAGTATCGAATTCCTGCATCAGAATTACGACCAGAGTATTCAGGTTAAGGATATCGCTGCCGCGGTCAATTTGCATCCCGGATATCTGCACCGTATTTTTAAGTCACAGACAGGTAGGACACTCAGTGATTATTTGAATATGCTGCGAATGGAGAAAGCGAAGATGCTGCTGGGGCAGAGTGATATTCCGATTGCTGAAATTGCCGATTATGTAGGGGTTAGTAGCAGACAATATTTTCATCTCCTCTTCAAAAAATATACTGACAACACGCCCGTAGAATATCGCAATTCCATTGAGCGTCATTCTTGGAGTTATGAAGAGATGGATGTTCAATAGATAAGTTAGGATTTTTGACACCTTCCTTCAAAAGAGGTCATGATATTGGTTACGCTTTCCCTAGCGCCCTTGCTACAATGGACAGGAACAATCAATTCATTACCGGAGGATGATAAGGATGTCATTTAAAGTGTCTTTTATAGGGGCAGGCAGCATTGGATTTACCCGTGGATTGTTGCGGGACTTACTAACCGTGCCGGAATTTAATAATATTGAAGTCTCATTTATGGATATTAATAGCCACAACTTGGAGATGGTTACCGAGCTGTGCCAACGTGATATTAAAGAGAATGGATTAAATATTCAAATCCAGGCAACGACGGATCGAAGAGAAGCTCTGAAGGATGCGAAGTACGTATTTTGTACTATTCGTATGGGTGGACTGGAAGCATTTGCTACAGATGTGGATATTCCATTGAAATACGGAGTCGATCAGTGCGTAGGGGATACCCTTTGTGCAGGAGGCATCATGTATGGTCAGCGCGGGATTGCAGAAATGCTGAATATTTGCCGTGATATTAGGGAAATGGCTGCGCCGGATGTACTCCTACTTAACTATTCGAACCCTATGGCTATGCTGACTTGGGCATGCAACAAATACGGTGGTGTACGGACGATTGGTCTGTGTCATGGGGTGCAGCATGGGCATGGACAAATTGCAGATGTGTATGGGCTGAAGAAGGCGGAAATCGATATTATTTGTGCGGGTATCAATCACCAGACTTGGTATATTTCGGCGAGTCATAAGGGCAAAAATTTGACCGAAGGTCTTTTAGAAGCTTTTGAGAGTCATCCAGAATTCAGTCGCACAGAAAAAGTTCGGATCGACATGCTGCGACGCTTTGGATATTACAGTACAGAATCCAATGGTCACCTAAGTGAATATGTGCCATGGTATCGTAAACGCAGCGATGAAATTATGGATTGGATCGACCTGGGAAGCTGGATTAACGGTGAGACGGGTGGATATCTACGTGTCTGCACCGAAGGGCGGAATTGGTTCGAAACGGATTTTCCAAATTGGATGAAGGACTCGGCATTGGAGTATACAGTGGAGAATCGCGGAGAAGAACATGGTTCGTTTATTATTGAAGGCTTGGAAACGGGCAGAGTGTATAGAGGTCACTTTAACACTGTGAACAATGGCGTGATCTCTAATTTGCCAGATGATGCGATCATCGAAGCACCAGGGTATGTGGATCGGAACGGTATATCGATGCCGCTTGTAGGTGAATTGCCTTTAGGAGCAGCCGCAGTGTGCAACGTTAGTATCTCGGTGCAACGTTTAGCCGTCGAAGCTGCTGTGCACGGCGATGACAAGCTGCTACGTCAAGCATTTATGATGGATCCGTTGGTAGGCGCCGTATGTAACCCGAAAGAAATCTGGCAGATGGTCGATGAGATGCTCGTAGCTGGGGCGCAGTGGCTGCCACAATATAGCGAGGCCATTGCAAAAGCGAAGGAACGCTTAGCTTCTGGAGATCTTATTCCAACGAATGCCAACAATGAAGGCGCAGCCCGCCTGAAGGTAAAGACGGTGGACGAGATGATGGAGGACCGGGAAGCAGCGAATAGAAATGCGGGTGAATCTGATAAAGGCAAGGATAGAGAGAAGGTACAATAGGCAGTAGAGTTTAAAGCTCACTTGGAATATGACTCTTGCCATCTATTTTCTAAGAGGTAATTAAAGTATTGTGGAACGGTTTAGGACAGTTGAATAGATTTCAATAAAAAAACCTCCCCTACCAAGCTCTGGCATGGAGGTTTTTTTATATGGGTAGGACAATAAAACAGGTAGTCTAGCTGTGGGCTATAATCAAACGTAGGAATTATGAATTAACAGTGCCCTTTTGACTGAAAAAGGTCTTTAGCGCCTGGTACACTTCTTTTTTGTCTTTAATCACATAATGCATGAATTGCTCGTGCTTCAGATGACGATAAGCGGACATTAGTGTGCTGCTGCGGTTGTATTGATTCACTTCCCCGTAACCAAACATATTGCTTCGTTTTAACAGTTCTCCAATTAGCTTCACACAGCGTTCGTTGTCGGAGGTGAGGTTATCGCCATCAGAGAAGTGAAACGGATAAATGTTGTACTGCGCTGGCGGGTATCGGCTGTCGATAATCTCAATTGCTTTTTGATAAGCTGAGGAACAGATGGTTCCTCCACTCTCTCCGCGGGTGAAGAAATCATGCTCGCTGACCTCTTTAGCCTCCGTATGGTGGGCGAGAAAGACAATCTCCACCTTCTCATACTGGCGGCGTAAAAAGCGGGTCATCCAGAAGAAGAAGCTGCGGGCGCAGTATTTTTCAAAAGATCCCATCGAACCTGACGTATCCATCATCGCAATAATGACCGCATTGGAGTGAGGTGTTCGAATGTCATCCCATGTTTTGTAGCGCAGATCATCAGGACTTATGCTGTGAATGCCGGGATTACCTCTGCTTGCATTACGCCGAAGGTTCTCCAGCAGGGTACGTTTCTTATCGATGTTGGACATCATGCCTTTTTTACGAATATCGTTGAAGATGATGGATTTAACCTCGATCTCTTCCTTATTCTTGGGCTTCAGATGTGGCAACTCCATATCCTGAAACAAGATGTCCTCCAGATCCTCCAGATTGACCTCTGCTTCCACGGTGTCCTGACCGGGTTGATCGCCTGCTTTTTCCCCTTTGCCGGGCTGTGCCGACTGTGAATCCCGCCCAAGTACATCACCGACCTGACTTTCCCCGTCGCCCTGGCCTACATGCTTTTGCTTACGAAAGTTATAGATAATTCGATATTCATCCAGACTGCGAATCGGAACCTTTACAATCTGCTTACCGCCTGACAAAATAATATTTTCTTCGGTCACGAGATCCGGCAAATTATCCTTGATAGCTTCTCTGACCTTTTGCTGATGACGTTCCTGATCCTGATGGCCTTTTCGATGAAGGGACCAGTCTTCTTTTGAGACTACAAAGGAAAAGGGACCAGATGATTGCGACAGGATGACCACCTCCCATGGA